>ERZ1292633.52-Hain-H41-02um-R1-52-length-161670-cov-9_pt3 | contig 94773 bp, 86 predicted proteins | sample MGYA00564406_ERZ1292633 | MGnify/ENA primary metagenome ERZ1292633 (study PRJEB36523, sample SAMEA6512639) | groundwater metagenome | collected 2019-01-08 | study: AquaDiva: Metagenomics assemblies of 32 groundwater samples
ATTCCTCCGCCACATTGCTCACCCGCATCGCTTCCGCCACGGTGGTCTTGCCGTTCACCGCGAGGGTGACCGCGTGGCGGCGCAGGGACCACCCCGCCATGCTTTGCCGTGCGAGTTTGATGAAGTGGTTGGGGTCATGGTGGTTGACGGCTTCGGCCAGCGGTGCGGTCATTTCCATCATTTCATATACGCCGATGCGGCCTTGGAAACCGGTGCCGTTGCATTGCGAGCAGCCGCGGCCTAGCACATAGCGGCGGTTTTTTGCTTCCGCCCCGATCTCTAAGCTCAGCCAAGTTAATTCAGATGGCAGCGGAGCGTAGTCGGCAGCGCAACTCTCGCACACCATGCGCACCAGGCGCTGCGCCAGTACCGCTTGGATCGACATCGCCACCATGTAGCGCGGCACGCCCATGTCGAGTAGCCGAATCGGTGTGCTGACCGCATCGTTGGTGTGCAGCGTCGAGAGCACCATGTGGCCGGTGATGGCGGCGCGCATGGCGATTTGCGCGGTCTCTTGATCGCGCATCTCGCCGATTAGCATGATGTCTGGATCTTGCCTGAGTGCGGAGCGCAGCACGCGTGAGAAAGTGAGATCGATCTTTTCATTTACCTGCACTTGGTTGATGCCGGGCAGGCGGTATTCCACCGGGTCTTCCACGGTGATGATTTTGGTCTCGACCGAATTCAGCTCCGACAGCACGGAGTAAAGCGTCGTGGTTTTGCCGCTACCAGTAGGCCCGGTCACCAGCACCATGCCGTGCGGGCGGGTGAACAGCTCGCGAAAGCGCTTCAGCATATCCGGTGGAAACCCAAGCCGGTCGAGGCCCAATGCGCCCGAACTTTGGGAGAGCAAACGCATCACGACTGATTCTCCATGCTGCGTCGGCATGGTTGAAATGCGAATGTCGATCGACTGGTTTTTCAGCTTCACATTGAAGCGGCCGTCCTGCGGCAGGCGCTTCTCTGAAATATCCAAACCCGACATCAATTTTAGGCGCAAGGCCAGCGCGGTGGCGATCTTGGGGTCGGCCTCGGTCTGCATATGCAACACGCCATCGATGCGAAAGCGAATTTGCAAGCGGGCTTCCTGCGGCTCGATGTGGACGTCGGAAGCACGAATCTGCGCCGCATCCTCGAACACCGATTGCAGCAATTTGACGACCGGCGCATCTTCCAGACTCTGATTTAGCCCCAATGTGCCGAAATCGACGGCGCTATCGCCGAGATCGTCTTCCAACTCATGCGCCAAGTCCGATATTTCTTCGGTGCGACGATAAAACCGGTCGATAGCGGCGAGTAGTAGGGTTTCGTTCACCACCGCTAGGTTGATATCGTGCTTCAGGATGCGCGCGATTTCGTCATAGGCGAATAGATCAGTCGGATCCGCCATGCCGACCAGCACGCCGCCCGCTTTTTGCTCCATCACCACCGCGCGGAAGCGCCGTGCCTGGGTTTCCGGCAACAAGCGCACGATTTCCGGTTTGAGGTTGTAGTATTTAAGGTTGATGAAGGGGATGTTGAGCTGCTTGGCGATGGCCTCCGAGATTTGTTCTTCGGTCACATAGCCTTGCTCGACAAAAAACCGGCCCAGCTTGCGCCCGGTGCGTTTTTGCTCTTCGAGCGCGAGCTTAAGCTGTTCTTCTGAAATTATTTTTTGGCCGACGAGAATCTCGCCCAGGCGAACTTTCTCAGGCCGGGCCATAACTCATTCCGCCAATGTTTAAGCTAAACTTCATATATACTTTGCAGGTCATTGATACTAAACAGTAACTGTTTTTAACTTGGGATACAAGGGAATGTTCGAACTCGTGCTGTACCAACCGGAAATCCCGCCTAACACGGGAAACATCATTCGCTTATGTGCTAATAGCGGCACAAAACTGCATCTAGTTGAGCCGCTCGGGTTTTCTTTGGAAGATAAACAGCTCATCCGTGCTGGCTTGGATTATCACGAGTTCACCAGCCTGGTGGTACATAAGGACTGGGAGGCGTGTAAGCAGGCACTCGGCCCGCGCCGCCGCTTCGCGCTCACCACCAAGGCCACGCGCTGGCATGCGGATGTGCGCTTCGAAGCGGGCGATGCATTTGTGCTCGGCCCGGAGACGCGCGGCCTGCCGCTGGAAGTACTAGAGGAGTTTAGTGAGGAGCATCGCTTGCGGCTGCCGATGCAACCGCAGGTGCGAAGTTTGAATTTATCCAACGCCGCAGCGGTGATGGTTTATGAAGCGTGGCGGCAGTTGGGGTTTGCGGGAGCGGTGTAAAACAAAAACTTAGCCGCGGATTAACGCTAATTGTTAAAATGGATCGCGGGGTTTAATTCGCGAAATTAGCGTTAATTCGCGGCTAGCTTTTTATCCTGCCTTCGATTACGCCAAGCGCCCATGGTGCCTTCGATTACGCCAAGCGCCCATGGCAATGTTTGAATTTCTTGCCGCTACCGCATGGACAAAGATCGTTGCGGCCGACCTTGTCTTCATGGCGCACGAATGGCGCGTGTTCCTCAGCCGCGTCTTGTTCAGGCTGCCCTAGTGCTTCGTCGTAATCGGCGTGGTGGTACTGCACGTTCTCCGGCTCAACATGGGCATCCACGACTTCCACATCTTCCGGGCTGCGGATCTGCACGGTCATGGTGATACGGGTTACTTCATACCAAATCGTATCCAGCATACCGGAGAAGAGTTCGAACGCTTCGCGCTTGTATTCTTGCTTCGGATTTTTTTGCGCATAGCCACGCAAGTGAATACCTTGACGCAGATGATCCAGCGCCGACAGGTGCTCGCGCCAATGCGTGTCCAGGCTTTGCAGCATGATGCCGCGCTCGAAATGATGCATGCCTTGTGCGCCGACTTGATCAATTTTCGCCTGATAATTCGCATTTGCTGTGGCGATGATTTTTTTCAGCAGCCCTTCCGCATCCAGCTTCTCGTCTTCGTCCAGCCAGGCTTGCAGCGGTAATTCCAGATTTAATTCGGCGCTTAAGTTGTTGGTGAGGCCGGCAATGTCCCACTGCTCGGCCACGGTCTCGGGCGGCACGAATTGGTGGAAGGTGCTATCCAATACTTGCTCGCGGATACCGCTGATGGAATCGGAGATATCTTCCGACTCCAGCAATTCGTTGCGCTTTTCGTAAATCGCTTTGCGCTGATCATTGGCGACGTCATCGTATTCGAGCAGCTGTTTGCGCATATCGAAGTTGCGCGCTTCCACTTTGCGCTGCGCATTTTCGATCGCGCGCGTCACCCATGGATGCTCGATCGCCTCGCCTTCCGGCATTTTGAGCCGGTCCATGATCGCCGCCACGCGATCGGAAGCGAAGATGCGCAACAGCGTATCTTCCAGCGACAGATAAAATCGGCTCGAGCCCGGATCGCCTTGGCGCCCGGCGCGGCCACGCAATTGGTTATCCACGCGGCGCGATTCGTGGCGCTCGGTGCCGATGATGTGCAGACCGCCCATCGCAATCACTTGGTCGTGGCGCTGCTGCCATTCGGCGCGAAGCTGATTGATGCGCTCTTGTTTCTGATCTTCGCTCAAGGTGTCGTCGTTGCGCACGGCGTCGATATCGCCTTGCGGGTTGCCGCCAAGCACGATGTCCGTGCCGCGACCCGCCATATTGGTGGCGATGGTGACCACACCCGGCCGCCCGGCCTGCACCACGATATTGGCTTCGCTCGCATGCTGTTTTGCATTCAGCACTTGATGCGGCAGTTTTTCTTTTTTGAGTAGACCCGACAGAAATTCGTTGATCTCAATCGACGTGGTACCGACCAGCACCGGCTGACCGCGCAGGTGGCAATCTTTGATATCAGCGATCACCGCAGTATATTTTTCCGTGAGCGTGCGATACACCTGATCCATGCGATCTTGCCGCACCATGGCGCGATGGGTCGGAATCACCACGGTTTCCAGATTATAGATTTGCTGGAACTCGTAGGCCTCGGTGTCGGCGGTGCCGGTCATACCAGAAAGCTTGGTGTAGAGACGGAAATAATTTTGGAAGGTGATCGAAGCCAGCGTTTGATTTTCTTTCTGGATCGATGCGCCCTCTTTCGCTTCCACCGCCTGGTGCAAGCCATCCGACCAGCGCCGGCCGGACATCAAGCGGCCGGTGAATTCGTCCACGATCACGACTTCGCCGTCTTGCACCACATAATGCTGATCGCGGTGGTACAAGGCATTGGCGCGCAACGCGGCATAGATATGGTGCATGAGTGAGATATTCGCCGCGTCGTACAGGCTGCTGCCCGGTGCGAGCAGGCCCGCTTGGGTCAGCAACTCTTCCGCATGCTCGTGACCGGCTTCGGTCAACAATACTTGGTGGGCTTTTTCATCTACGGTGTAATCGCCGGGACCCTCTTCGCCTTCGACCTTCGTCAGCTTCGGCGCCAGGGCGTTGACCTTCACATACAGATCGACGTTGTCTTCCGCTTGGCCGGAGATGATGAGCGGTGTGCGCGCTTCGTCGATCAGGATCGAATCCACCTCGTCGATGATGGCGTAGTTGAGTTTGCGCTGCACGCGTTCGCCTGAGCTGAACACCATGTTGTCGCGCAAATAATCAAAGCCGAATTCGTTGTTAGTGCCATAGGTGATGTCGGCAGCGTAGGCCGCCTGCTTCGCCTCGTGATCCATCTGCGACAGGTTGCAACCCACGCTCAAACCCAGGAAGCGATGAATGCGCCCCATCCATTCAGCATCGCGACTCGCCAGGTAATCGTTCACCGTGATGATGTGCACGCCCTTTCCGGTCAGCGCATTGAGGTAAGACGGCAACGTGGCCACCAGCGTCTTGCCCTCACCAGTGCGCATTTCGCTGATTTTGCCGTCATGCAGCGCCATGCCGCCGATCAATTGCACATCGAAATGGCGCATCTCCAGCACACGCTTGCCCGCTTCGCGTACCACGGCAAAGGCTTCAGGCAAGAGACTGTCGAGCGACTCGCCGTTGGTGACACGCTGCTTAAATTCTGAGGTTTTGGCTGCAAGCGCATGATCGGACAAGGCTTGCATTTGCGGCTCAAGGGCGTTGATGGTTTTTGCGGTTTGAGCGTACTGCTTGATCAGCCGCTCGTTGCGGCTGCCGAACACTTTTTTGATTAGGCCAGCGATCATGATTCTTCTTCGACAAATAAAGTTAAGGTGCATTCACAGCGCTTTTCACTCGCCGTCAATGCACCTCATTATGTAGAGATACTTAAATTAAGGATCAGCCAGGCAAATTCAAGTACCGGGTGGGGTTTTGCGGTGTGCCATTTAAAAGCACTTCGAAGTGGAGATGCGGTCCGGTGGAACGGCCCGTGCTGCCGACTTCGCCGATTTTCTGGCCGCGCAGCACTACATCACCTTCCTTCACCAAGCGCTTGGAAGCATGACCGTAGCGGCTTATCAGCCCGTTGCCGTGGTCGACTTCGAGCATATTACCATAGCCGGGATGGTAATCCGAGTAGATGACAATGCCGCCGGCAGCGGCTTTGATGGGCGTGCCGGGCTCGGCGACGAAATCCACGCCCTCGTGCATCGCACGTTGTCCGGTAAAGGGATCCAAACGCCAGCCGTAGTTAGATGAAAAGAAGCCGATCGAGACCGGTGACGCGGTCGGCAGCGCCGCTTTGCGCACTGACTCACGCGAAAGCATCGCATCCATCACCGCCAAGTGATCAGACTTGTCATCCAGAATACGCGCTAGCTTGGACAACTCGCCCTCGAAATCACCCAAACTCACCGACTCACCCGGCTTGAGCACGCCGCCGCGGCCCGGCTTACGATCAAAATTGATTTCTTCTTTCTTGATTCCCGCGACTTTCGCCACGCGCTCGCCCAACGCTTCCAAACGCATCACTTGCGCTTGCATTTCTCCGACTTTGATCGCCATGGCGGCCAGCCGCTGTTGCATGGCCTCGCGATTTTTTTCGGTTTCGGTTTGTTGTGAGGAAATCAGCAGTTTTTGCACCACAGGCACTTGCAGGCCGCCAAATTGGAACAGAATGAGATAGCCAAACAGCCCGCTCATCGCCATGAATAGCATCAGCCCACCAACGAGCAAGATGCTCGTCTGACAACGGTCGACGCACAGCGTGCGGGCTTTGGAAAATTTGTTAGATACGAATATGATATTCACACACATCCCCATTCAAACTGTTGCGCCCATTAGAAATCATGACTGCACGCAAACTTGATACATTTCTTAGCGAGCCGGCTTCACCTTTGAACCGCTTAGCACTCGCGGCGCAACGGCTCAATGCAATCTCGCGCATCTGGGAAACAGTCGCGCCTATTGGTTTGGCGCGTTCTTGTCGGGTCGGCCGCCTGGATGATGGCGTGTTGACCCTGTTAGCCGATAACGGCGCAATTGCCTCAAAGATTAAGCAGCAATTGCCTAGTCTTCTGGAAAAACTTCAGCAGCGGGGGAGAGAAATTACTGGAATTCGGGTAGACGTGCAAGTGAAAATCCCGTCACCCGAAAGAGCGAGCGCACCAAAACAGGGCATTTCGCAACAAAGTTTGGCTAGCCTGGAAAAGTTGGATAACGAATTAGAAGACTCCCCGCTAAAGGAAGCGCTTACTAACTTAATTAAACGACATCGGGAATCAAAGTAACACGATGCGACCGATCGCTATCGCCGCAGCAATCACCAGCACCAGCACCACAGAAAATTTAAGTAATTGCCAAGCGAAGCGGAACCAGCGTTTGTCTTTCAGCAGCACGCCGACAATCACCGCGCCGATGATGGCCAAACCCACGATCAACAGATAAAACCGCAGAAATAACAGGGGCATAGTGACCTAGGTCTTCCCCGTGAACCCCGTATTCCCCGTGGTTCGCCGCTTTGGGTTTAAATAGAAACAGAATTAGGCGTTTTGCGCCTGGAGCCGGGCAAATCCCGCCGGCGCTTCTTCCAGGCGATTGAATGACACATATTCCCAAGCGGTTTCATCCGCGAGCAGGCCGCGCAGCAATTGGTTGTTCAGCGCATGACCGGACTTATGTCCAGTAAATGCGCCGATTAAGGGGTGACCCAATAAATAGAGGTCGCCAATTGCATCCAAGGCCTTGTGTTTGACGAACTCGTCGTCGTAGCGCAAGCCGTCGGTGTTCAACACTCGAAACTCGTCCATCACGATCGCGTTGTCTAGGCTGCCGCCCAGCGCCAAGCCATTGTTGCGCAGATATTCCACTTCGTGCATGAAGCCGAAGGTGCGGGCACGGCTGATTTCCTTGATGAAGGAGGTATCGGCGAAATCGACCGTAACCGCTTTGCCGGATTGGTCGAATACCGGATGCTTGAAGTCGATACTTAAGGTGACGCGAAAGCCGTTATAGGGCTCCAGCTTCACCCACTTGTCGCCATCCGTGATTTGGATCGTCTTTTTCACGCGGATGAAGCGCTTGGGCGCGTTTTGCTCTTCCACCCCGGCGGATTGCACCAGGAACACAAAGGGGCTGGCTGAACCATCCATGATCGGCACTTCGGAAGCGGTCAAGTCTATATATACATTATCGATGCCGAGGCCGGCCAAAGCCGACATCAAGTGCTCGACCGTATTCACTTTCACCCCATCTGCTTCCAGCGCCGAGCACATACGGGTGTCGGTCACCTGGAAAGGGTCCGCCTTGATCGTAACCGGCTGCGGGAGGTCAACCCGCCGGAATACGATCCCGGTGTCGGCTGCTGCCGGGCGCAAGGTGAGGGTTACCTTTTGCCCAGTATGCAAACCAACGCCGGTGGCGCTGATTACGTTCTTTAATGTACGTTGCTTAATCACGCTTGAATCCTAAAAAATGCCCATGCAGCGAAAAACGCGCATTTTATCATAGCGTTGACCTGTCCCCAGAATTTAGGGGGAACAAGCCCCTAGGCCTTAGCCCATGCGTTCAGCCAAACCGCGCGACTGGCTAGTCCGCTTGCTTACGCAAGAAGGCGGGGATATCGAGCAAATCGACACCCGACGCTTTCATCGCTTCCACCGCCGCCGCGCGCCGCCCGGAACGAATTACTGCGGGCGCATCTGCTTCATAGCCCATGTCATGCGCAAAGCTGTCGGTGCCGGTCTTGACGATGGTGAGCGGCTTGGGCAAACGAATCTGGGAAGGCATGCCCAAGCCAGTCGCCACCATAGTCACGCGCAAATCTTCGTTCATGCTTTCATCGAATACCGCGCCAAAGATCACAGTCGAATCCTCCGCGGTGAACTCACGGATGGTGTTCATGACTTCGTGAATCTCCTTCATCTTCAGCGAATGGCTGGCAGTGATATTCACCAACATGCCGCGTGCACCGGATAGGTTTACATCTTCTAGCAAGGGACTCTTCACCGCTTGTTCCGCCGCGCGCCGCCCACGTTCCGCGCCTTGCGCTTTGGCCGAACCCATCATCGCCATACCCATCTCGCTCATCACGGTGCGCACGTCGGCGAAGTCCACGTTGACCAAACCAGGGCAACTGATCACTTCGGCGATGCCGGATACGGCGCCATGCAACACCTCGTTCGCTTCGCGGAAGGCATCCAACACCGACACATCGTCGCCCAACACCTGCATCAACTTCTCATTCGGGATGATGATCAGCGAGTCCACATATTGCGACAACGCTTCGATGCCGGCATGTGCCACTTTCAAGCGCCGGCCTTCGAACATGAAGGGCTTGGTGACCACGGCCACGGTCAAAATGCCGAGCTCTTTCGCCACTTCGGCCACCACCGGTGCGGCACCCGTTCCGGTACCACCACCCATGCCGGCGGTAATGAACAACATGTCCGCGCCGTCGATGGCTTCGGCGATTTTCTCGCGATCCTCAAGCGCCGATTCGCGCCCGATTTCCGGATTCGCGCCCGCGCCTAAGCCCTTGGTGATGGAATTGCCCAATTGCAGCTTCATGTGTGCATCACTCTTAGCGAGTGCTTGCGCATCGGTATTGGCCGCGATGAACTCCACCCCCTGGAGCCCGCTCGCGATCATGTGGTCCACTGCATTACCGCCGCAGCCGCCCACGCCGATCACCTTGATTACTGCGTCTTGCGATTGACTATCCAGAATCTCAAACATTTCGACCTCCTTCAGTTAAAAACAACTACAAAATTAAAAACTCTTCATTTCAAAAACCCTGGAACCACGACTTCATTTTTTCGAACACCTGCTGTATCGAAGAGCTCTGCATGCGTACCAGTTGATGGCGCTGGTATTGCTCCAAGCCCGCCAGCAACAGGCCCACCCCGGTTGCGTAACGCGGGTTGCGCACGACTTCCGACAAGCCGCCGACGTACTGCGGCATGCCCAGCCGCACTGGCATGTGAAACACTTCCTCGCCCAACTCGACCATGCCTTGCATCAGGCTCGAGCCGCCGGTGAGCACGATGCCGGAGGAAATCAATTCCTCGAATCCGCTGCGACGTAACTCCGCTTGCACCAGCGAGTACATTTCTTCGATGCGTGGCTCGATCACCTCGGCCAGCGTTTGACGTGATAGTTGACGCGCGGCACGTTCGCCCACGCTCGGCACTTCGATCATTTCCGAGGGATGCGCGAGTTGTCGTAGCGCACAGCCTTGCGCACGTTTGATGTCTTCCGCTTCCTTGGTCGGGGTACGCAGTGCCATGGCAATGTCGTTAGTGATTTGATCGCCGGCGATCGGGATCACCGCCGTGTGACGAATCGCCCCATTGGTGAACACGGCGATATCGGCCGTGCCGCCTCCGATATCCACTAGGCACACACCCAGATCCTTCTCGTCCTCGGTCAGCACCGCCATGCTCGATGCCAGCGGTTGCAAAATCAGGTCGCGCACATCCAAACCGCAGCGCTTCACGCATTTGATGATGTTTTGCGCGGCCGAGACGGCGCCGGTCACGATGTGCACCTTCACTTCCAGGCGCACGCCGCTCATGCCGAGCGGCTCGCGCACATCTTCCTGGCCATCGATGATGAATTCCTGGGTCAGAATGTGCAGAATCTGCTGGTCTGTCGGAATATTCACCGCGCGCGCGGTTTCGATCACGCGATCGACATCGGCTTGGGTCACTTCCTTATCCTTGATCGCCACCATGCCGTGCGAATTGATACTCTTGATGTGGCTGCCGGCAATGCCGGTCAACACATCGCGAATCTTGCAGTCGGCCATCAACTCGGCTTCTTCCAGGGCGCGCTGAATCGCATTCACCGTGGACTCGATATTCACTACCACGCCCTTTTTCAAACCGCGTGACTGCGTTTCGCCGATCCCGATTACTTCCAGGCGGCCTTCCGGCATCACCTCGGCCACCAGCGCCACGATTTTCGAGGTGCCGATATCCAGGCCGATGATTAAATTTTTCTGTTCTTTATTTTTGGCCATCTGCTTACTCCGCCCGCTTCCTAACTGTTTGCCCGTGGCTTCGTCTCACTGGCGCCGAAGCGCACCGCGAAGCCGTTGGGATAACGCAAATCCACATACGCCACTTGACGCGGCATGCGCGCGATGGTCGCGTCGTACACCCGTACGAATTTACTCAGACGCGCCCCGGCTTGATCGCGCCCCAACTCCAACGTCAGACCGTTATCCAGCTTCAATTGCCAGGCTCGGCGCTCATTCATGGTCACGCTGGTCGGCTTTAATTTAAGCGGTGCCAGCGCCGTTTTAAAATGGCCATACTGCTCGGCGACTTCGCGTGCGCTGCCTTCGGGTCCGCTCAACACCGGCAACTCGCTGCTGCTCGCGGCCTCAAACAATTCCCCGCGCGTATTCACCAAGCCGCCGGCCGACCAACGCGCCAACACACCATGTTCTTCCAACGTCACTTCCAAGGTGTCCGGCCACTGCCGGCGCAAACTCACGTTGCGCACCCAGGGCAATTTCTGAAAACCTTTGCCTACTTGGGCCAAATCCAGCGTGAAAAAATTACCCCTGAAATCACGGGTCACGATGTAGCTCACTTGTTGATAAGTGACATGCTGCAAATCCCCTTTCACCTCCACATGCTTGAGCGGAAACAGCGGCAAGTGGATCATCAAAAACAACACCGCATAGATGAGCAGAATCGCCGCCAAGGCATACAACAAATTGGCGCACCACAGCATCAACTGCGCCTTATCCCACAGCGACAAAACCAAGGTGCCCGGCGTCGCGGCCGCCATCGGCCGCCGTGCGAGATCGCCTTTATCTGCTCTACCCCACATGCGCTAGCTCCAAAATCCGCAACACCAGTTGCTCGAATGACAGCCCCGCCTGACGCGCCGCCATCGGCACCAAGCTGTGGTCGGTCATGCCGGGCGAGGTATTCATCTCGAGAAAATAGGGCGTACCAGTTTCATCCACGATCACATCCGCGCGGCCCCAGCCTTGGCAAGCGAGAATCTCAAATGCCCGCAACGCCAGCGCTTGGATGCCGCGTTCGCGCTCCGGCGGCAAGCCGCAGGGGCAGAGATAGCGCGTGGAATCGGCGAGATATTTCGCCTCGTAGTCGTAAAACACACGCGGGGTTTCGAGCCGAATCAAAGGCAGCGCGCTATCGCCCAAGATCGCGGCGGTGTATTCCTCGCCGGTGATGAATTGTTCGGCGAATACCAAGCGATCGTACTTGGCCGCCAATTCATAGGCGCCCTGCAAATCCTCGGCGCGGGTCACCTTACTCATGCCGATCGAAGAGCCTTCATTCGCCGGTTTCACCATCAAGGGCACGCCCAACTCCGCCGCCACCTGCCCGAAATTCGTATTGGCGGTGAGAATAATGTAGCGCGGCGTAGGGATGCCGGCCGCCTGCCACACCAGCTTGGTGCGCCACTTATCCATGGCCAAAGCGGACGCCAGCACGCCACTGCCGGTATAGGGAATCCCCATCAACTCCAGCATGCCTTGGATGGTGCCGTCCTCACCGTAGCGTCCATGCAGCGCGATGAACACGCGGTCATAACCTTTCAAATCCATCAAATCGCATTGAGATGGATCGAATGCGTGCGCATCGACGCCGCTCGCGTGTAGCGCCTCCATCACTGCGCCGCCACTTTTCAATGACACTTCGCGCTCCGCCGAGCGGCCGCCGAGCAGCACCGCCACCTTGCCCAGACTGGCTTCTTGCGGTGCAAACGGCAGCACTTGCGCGCGTATGCCGCCTGCACCGCCCCGGCCAGATTCTTCCGCCATCATTTTTTTGACCCGGCTCATCTGAGGGCGCTCCCAATTTGATTGAAATGCATTACTGCCCATGATTCACTCCCGAACCTGAGACGGAATCCCCGACGATCCGCACTTCGCGCTCAAGCATCACTCCCCGTTCCCGCCGCACGGTGTCTTGCACCCTGCTGATCAGGCACTCGATATCCGCCGCCGTCGCATCGCCCAGATTGACGATGAAGTTGGCGTGCTTCTCCGATACTTGCGCGCCACCGATGCGCTTGCCCTTCAAGCCGCAGGCTTCGATCAGCCGCGCCGCGAAATCGCCTGACGGATTGCGAAACACCGAACCCGCGTTGGGGCGATTCAGCGGCTGCGCGCCAATGCGCTTTTGCAGCAAAGTCTTGATGCGCTGTTGTGCCAGCGCGCCATCGCCGCGCGCCAGCTTGAACCAGGCCGCCACAAACCATTCTTCATTTTCTGCGGCATGCAACGCCACATGGCGGTAGCTGATCTGGTAATCCGCCGGCTGACGGTGGCGTAATTCGCCGTGCCGATCGATGGTCAGCACCTCGTCCACCACTTCCCAGGTTTCTGCGCCATAGCAGCCGGCATTCATCGCCAACGCGCCGCCGATCGTGCCGGGAATCCCCGCCAAAAATTCCGCGCCCTCAAAATCGTGCTTAGCACTAAAGCGCGCGAGCTTCGGGCTCGCCACACCGGCTTCGGCGTAGATTCGCTCGTTCTCCACTCGCACTTGATTTAGCACTGCATGCATCAAAATCACCGTTCCTCTAAATCCGCCATCCCGTACCAAAAGATTGCTACCCAATCCCACGAACAACACGCTCTCGTTCTGCGGCAACGCTTTTAAAAACGCGGCCAAATCTTCCAAATCCGCGGGCACATACGCTTGGGCTACCTGCCCGCCCGCACGCCAACTCACGTGCTTGGCCATGGATTCGTTCAAGCGCAACGTGCCTCTCACGCCTCACCGGCCTGCACCAGCAAACCAGAAACCTGCCCCACCGTGCCCGCGCCCATGGTCAACACCACATCACCATCGCGCACCAGATTCAGGATCGCTTGAGGCATCTCGCCCACGGTCTCCACGAAAACCGGCTCCACCTTGCCTGCCACACGAATCGCGCGCGTCAGGGCGCGCCCATCGGCCGCGACGATCGGCGCTTCGCCTGCCGCATACACTTCGGTCAGCACCAAGGCATCCACGCTCGACAACACTTTCACGAAATCTTCGAACACATCGCGCGTGCGCGTGTAGCGATGCGGCTGGAACGCCAGCACCAGGCGCTGTTGCGGGAACGCGCCACGCGCGGCGGCGATCGTGGCCGCCATCTCCACTGGGTGATGACCATAGTCATCGATCAGGGTGAAATGCCCGCCGCTCGGCAGCGGAACATCGCCGTAGCGCTGAAAACGCCGGCCCACCCCCTTGAATTCGGCCAAGCCTTTTTGAATCGCTTTGTCTGACACGCTCAGCTCAATTGCGACCGCGATCGTTGCCAGCGCATTCAACACGTTGTGATGCCCGGCGCAGTTGAGTTGAATTGCCAGCTGCTTGCCGCCACGGCGCGCGACTTTGAAATGCATCTGGCCGCCCACCGCCTTGATGTGCGTGGCACGGAAATCAACGTCCTCGCTCGTGCCGTAAGTCACGATCGGCTTCGTCAAACGCGGCATGATGGCGCGCACATTCGGGTCGTCCGCGCACAGCACCGCCACGCCGTAGAACGGCAAGTGCTGAATGAAGTCGACGAAGGCTTGCTTTAACTTCTCGAAATCGTGGCCGTAGGTTTCCATATGGTCGGCATCGATATTGGTCACCACCGACAGCACCGGCGTCAGATGCAGGAAGGAGGCATCGGACTCATCCGCCTCCGCCACCAGGAACTCGCCACTGCCGAGCTTGGCATTCGCACCGGCGGCCTCAAGCCGGCCACCAATCACGTAGGTAGGATCCAGCCCGCCTTCCGCCAGCACGCTGGCGATCAAGCTAGTGGTCGTGGTTTTCCCATGCGTACCCGCCACCGCGATGCCTTGCTTAAAGCGCATCAACTCCGCCAGCATCAAGGCACGCGGCACCACGGGAATATTCTTTTCACGCGCCGCCAGCACCTCAGGGTTGTCAGCTTTCACCGCGGTCGAGGTCACCACCACATCGGTCTTTTCAATGTGGCTCGCAGCATGGCCGTGGAATACCTTGGCGCCCATTTTTGCCAGACGCTTGGTGGCGGCGTTGTCGGACAAATCCGAGCCGCTAATCTTGAACCCCAAATTAAGCAGCACCTCAGCGATGCCGCTCATGCCGGCGCCGCCGATGCCCACGAAATGAATGTGTTTGACTTTATGTTTCATGCCGCCAACTCCACGCAAACTTGCGCCACGCGCCGCGTCGCATCGGGTTTGGCCAACGCCCGCGCCTTGTCAGCCATCACCAACAATTTCTCGCGCGTGAATTCACGCAGCAACTGCGCTAGCTTCTGCGGTGTCAATTCGGTTTGCGGCAACAACAGCGCCGCGCCGGCTTCACTCAAAAATTTGGCGTTGGAGGTTTGGTGGTCATCCACCGCATGCGGAAACGGCACCAACACGCTGGCCACCCCGGCCGCTGCTAACTCGGCAATCGTCAACGCGCCGGCGCGGCACACCACCACATCGCACCAGGCATAGCGCGTCGCCATGTCGTCGATAAAAGCCAGCACTTCTGCGCTCACGCCGGCATCGGCGTAATTCGCCTGCAATTGTTCGATGTGTTTCAAGCCCGCTTGATGTACTACTTCCGGCCGTACTGCCGCGTCGATTAATTTCAGCGCGCGCGGTACCGCTTCATTCAGCGCCTGTGCGCCGAGGCTGCCGCCCACCACCAACACGCGCAGGTTTCCGCTGCGACTTTGCATGCGTGCAGCAGGCTCGGCTAACGCAGCGATATCGGACCGCACCGGATTGCCGCAGCATTCCAGCGTGACCTGGCGACAGGGAATCGGCTTATCTTTGGGGCCATTGAATGCGGCGGGGAAAGCCACCAGCACCTTGTCGGCGAGACAGGCCAAGACCCGATTGGTGAGCCCCGCGATGGAATTTTGCTCATGAATCACTAAGGGCCGATTAAACAGTGACGCCATCATGCCCCCTGGAAAAGCGGTGTAGCCGCCCAGCCCCAGCACCACATCGGGCCGATATTTAAAAATCGCACGCGCACTCTGAATAAACGCGATCACGATTTGCAGCGGCAGCCAGACTAGGCGCAGCAAGCCTTTGCCACGCACCCCACCAAATTTCAACCACACCATTTCAATCCCTGCTTCGGGCACCAGTTTGGCTTCCAACCCGGCTCGCGTACCCAGCCACACCACGCGCCAACCTTGCACACGCAACTCACTCGCCACTGCCAAACCCGGATAAACATGCCCACCGGTTCCGCCCGCCATAATCATCACTGTGCGCCCGACGCCCGATGTCATATCGCATACCCCTTGAGCAATTGCCGATTCTCCCAATCGATACGCAGCAGGATGCCCAGCGCGATGCAGTTGGCGACAATGCCGCTGCCGCCAAACGACAACAAAGGCAGCGTCAGCCCCTTGGTCGGCAACAGCCCCATGTTCACACCCATATTGATGATCGACTGCACCGCGAGCCAGATACCGATGCCGTGTGCGACTAGGGCGCCGAACGGCCGCGCCAGCAGCGTGGCTTGGCGTGCAATCGCGAACGCGCGCAGCGTGAGATATGCAAAGGCCAACACCACCAAAGTGACCCCGACAAAACCAAACTCTTCCGCGATCACCGCCAGCAGAAAGTCGGTATGCGCTTCCGGCAGGTACATCAGTTTTTCCACGCTGCCGCCGAGCCCGACGCCAAACCATTCGCCGCGACCGAAAGCGATCAGCGCATGCGAGAGTTGATAGCCTTTGCCGAAGGGATCGGCCCAAGGATCCATGAAACCGATAATGCGCTGCATGCGATACGGGGACACCCAGATCACGATCACGAAGCCGATCATCAACATCACGATCAGCGCACCGAATTGCTTCACATTGATCCCGCCCAGGAACAGGATGCCCATCCCGACGGCGATGATCACCGCGAAGGCGCCGAAATCCGGCTCCAGCAAGAGCAAGCCGCCGATGAATAGCATCACCAACAGCATCGGCAAGAAACCTTTGGTGAAACTCTCGATATGGCTCGCCTTGCGGATGGTGTAATCGGCGGCGTACAACACCACGAACAGCTTCATCAACTCCGACGGTTGCAAATTCACGACAAACAAGGAAATCCAACGCTTGGAGCCATTCACCTCGCGCCCAATGCCCGGCACCAACACCAGCGCCAGCAACACGATGCCCGCGATGAACAGATACGGCGCCAGCTTTTGCCAAGCGCGCACGGGCAACTGGAACGCGATAAAGCCGGCCATCAAACTCACCACGAGATAGATTAAATGCCGCATCAAGTAGTAGCTCTCTTGGTGGCCGGTGTAGCGGTTCGCGCCTGCAATCGCGATTGAGGCCGAATACACCATGACTAAACCCAGCGCCAAGAGCAGCAGCGTCACCCACAACAAGCCTTGGTCGTAATCGGGCTTGGTGTGCTGGGTCTTCAGCGCGGTGGCGTAGAACATCATGCCGCACGCTCCTGCTGGAGCTTTTGTACTGCGGCGATAAACACTTGCGCGCGATGCTCATAGTTGCGGAACATGTCGAAGCTGGCGCAGGCCGGCGACAGCAGCACCGCATCGCCCGCAAGGGCTGCACGGAACGCCATGCCCACCGCTTCGTCCATGGTTTTTGCATGGTGCAGCGGCACACCACAGCCGCTAATCGCCGTTTCGATGCGCGCGGCGTCGCGGCCGATCAGCACCACTGCGCGCGCCTGCTTGGCACAGGCCATTTTCAAGGGCGAAAAATCCTGTCCCTTGCCATCACCGCCCGCGATCAACACCGCAGGCTCGCGCATGCCGTTCAAGGCCGCCACGGTGGCGCCGACGTTGGTGCCCTTGGAATCGTCATAAAAAGTAACGCCGGCCACTTCCGCCACTTTTTGCACCCGATGCGGCAGCCCCTTGAATGCGCGCAGCGCTGTCAGCAGCGGCGCCAAGGGCAAGCCGATGGCCTGGCACAGCGCGAGCGCGGCGAGTGCATTGGCCGCGTTGTGGCGCCCAGCCAGCGGCACCTCGGATGCTTCGATCAACGGTTGCGAGCCATGCGCCAACCAGTCCTGGCCCGCTTGATTCAACATTCCCCAATCGGCATCGTTGGCCGGTGCGTCCAGGCCGAAGGTCTCAATGCGTCGCCCCGGCAGCGCCATTGCGCGGCTGTAGGCGTCTTCGCGGTTGAGCACCTGCACGCCCTTGCCCAAAAAGATGCGCGCCTTGGCGGCGGCGTAATCATCCATGCCGTGGTAGCGGTCCATATGATCTTGCGTCACGTTCAATACCGTTGCGGCATCGGCATTGAGCGAGGCCGTGGTTTCCAACTGAAAACTCGACAGCTCAAGCACAAATATTTCGGGCATCGCCGCGCCGTCCTCGATTGCGCTCAAGGCATCCAACACCGGCAGACCGATATTGCCCGCCACTACTGTTTTGAGTCCGGCTGCAACACACATCTCGCCGCACAGTGCCGTTACCGTGCTCTTGCCGTTAGCACCGGTAATCGCAATCACTTTTGCTTTGCGTGGGGCCAGTGCTTGTGCGAACAACTCGACATCGCCCACCACCGGCACGCCGCGCTGAAGCGCGCTGGCCAGCAACGGTTCTGACAAAGGCACGCCAGGGCTAATCGCGATCAGGTCGATATCGTTAAAACAATCCACGTTGAAGCCGCCGGTGATTATTTCCGCTTGGGGCAGTTGGCGTTTGAGGCGATCTGCATGCGGCGGGGCAACGCGGCTGTCGGCGGCGCGCACGCGCGCGCCGTGGCGCGTGAGCCATGTCGCCATCGACAGGCCGGTATCGCCCAAGCCCAACACCAACACTTTTTTACCGATCACGTTCATCGTAATTTCAACGTCGATAAACCAACCAACACCAAAATCATGGTGATAATCCAAAACCGCACCACGACTTGGTTCTCTTTCCAACCCTTCAATTCATAGTGGTGATGCAAGGGCGCCATGCGGAAAATGCGTTTTCCCGTGAGCTTGAACGACGCCACTTGCAACACCACCGACAAGGTCTCCACTACGAACACGCCGCCCATGATGAACAACACGATTTCCTGGCGCACGATCACCGCCACTGCACCGAGCGCGCCGCCCAGGGCCAGCGCGCCGACATCGCCCATGAACACTTCCGCCGGATAGGCGTTGAACCAGAGAAAGGCCAAACCCGCGCCAGCAATTGCCGCGCAGAACACGGCGAGTTCACCCGCGCCGGGGATATAAGGCAGTTGCAAGTATTTGGAGAACACCGCGTTACCGGCGACATAAGCGAAAATCGCCAGCGCACTGGCCACCATCACGGTGGGCATGATCGCCAAGCCATCCAGGCCATCGGTGAGGTTGACCGCGTTGCTGGTGCCGACGATGACGAAATACGCCAGCACCATGAAACCGATCGCGCCGAGCGGAATCGCCACCGTCTTGAAGAAGGGCACGATCAATTCAGTTTGCGCCGGCAGTTTGGTGCTATAGGCGATGAAGGCCACCGCCGCCAAGGCAATGGCCGACTGCCAGAACAGCTTGGTGCCGGCCGACAAGCCCTTGGGATTGCGGTGCACCACTTTACGATAATCGTCCACCCAGCCCACCGCGCCAAACCCTGCGGTGATCAGCACCACCACCCACACATACATATTTTTTAAATCCGCCCAGAGCAGGGTTGAGATCACGATCGACACCAATATCAAGGCGCCGCCCATGGTCGGTGTGCCGGCTTTAATAAGGTGCGTTTGCGGCCCGTCATCGCGCACCGCCTGGCCGATTTTGTACGCGGTGAGCTTGCGAATCATGGCCGGCCCCACCACGAAGGAAATCGCGAGCGCGGTCAGTGCCGCCAGCACCGCGCGCAAGGTGATGTAATTGAACACGTTGAAGGCGCGCACATCGTGGCCAAGCCATTGGAAGAACGCTAACAGCATCGCATTACTCTCCCGCCACCTCGAAACTCCTCACCACCCGCTCCATTTCCATGAAGCGGGACCCTTTCACCAGCACCGTCACCTCAGACGTGAGCCGGTTCTCCAAATCCGCGAGCAGCTCCTGAATGCGCTCGTAATGCCAGGCATTGGCGCCAAACGCCTGTGCCGCGTGGCGACTCATCTCGCCCAAGCAAAACAGCGCATCGACCCCACACGTTTTTGCATAAGCGCCGATTTCCGCGTGCAGTTGCGCGCTGTCATCGCCCAACTCGCCCATATCGCCCAGCACCAGGATTTTTTTACCGGCCATTTGTGCCAACACATCGATTGCGGCGCGCACCGAGCCGGGGTTGGCGTTGTAGGTGTCGTCGATCAGCGTCGCGCCATGCAGCACCGTCTTGCGTTGCAGCCGGCCCTTGACACCCTCGAAGCCGCTCAAGCCCTTGGCAATCGCATCCGGGGCCGCGCCCACCGCACAGGCTGCCGCGCTCGCCGCCAGCGCGTTGCGCACGTTATGCACGCCCGGTACTTGCAGCCGGGTGGTGATGCTGGCTTGCGGCAATTTGATTTCCAGCTGCGATCCTTCCGGCAAAATTTCGTAGCGCCCGGTTACTTGCGCCGGATGCTCCAAGGCAAAATCGATTATTTCGCGTCCGTGATTCAGTTGACACCACATCGGTGCAAAGGCGTCGTCGGCGTTGATCACCGCCACTCCGCCCTCACGCAATCCACCATAGATCTCGCCCTTGGCGCGGGCGATATTGTCGATCCCGCCCACTTCGCCGATATGCGCTACTTGCGCGTTGTTTACCAGCGCCACGGTGGGGCTGGCCAGATGCGTGAGGTAATCGATCTCGCCCAAATGATTCATACCCATCTCAATCACCGCATAGCGATGCGTCGGGCGCAGCCGCAGCAGCATCAGCGGCATCCCGATGTCGTTGTTCAAGTTGCCTTCAGTGGCGAGCACGGCTTCCGCCTCGCCGGCTTGCACACGCAGAATCGACGCCAGCATTTCTTTCACTGTGGTTTTGCCGTTGCTGCCGGTCACGGCGATCAGTGGAATGTCGAAGCGCTTGCGCCAAGCGGCCGCCAACTGGCCCAGACCAAGTCTTGTATCCTCGACCACGAGTAAAGATGCATCCTCGCTGACCCCTGCATCCTGAATCCTGAATCCCCCGTCCACCATTACTGCTGCCGCGCCGCATTCCAGCGCCTGGCGCACGAAGTCGTGGCCGTCGTAACGCTCGCCGCGCAGCGCGACGAAGAGTGAGCCGCGCTGCAAGGTACGGGTGTCGGTGCCGACCGAAACGAATTCCGCATCCGCGCCAAGCGTTGCGCCGCCAATGGCTTGTGCCGCTGCCGACAGGCGCATCATCGCGCGCTCCCCAAGGCGCGCGCGGCGACCTCGATATCGGAAAATGGCAGCCTCACCCCTTTTATTTCCTGGTAGTCCTCATGCCCTTTGCCGGCGATCAACACCACATCGTCGGGCTGCGCCTGGCGAATGGCATGACCAATCGCGGCGGCGCGGTCTTCTATAACGTGGTAATTCGCCCCCATGCCGGAGACGATGTCGTCGATGATGAAGCGCGGGTCTTCGGCGCGCGGATTATCGCTGGTCACCACCACCGCATCCGCCAAGCGCGAGGCGATATCGCCCATCATGGGGCGCTTGCCTTTATCGCGCTGGCCACCGCAGCCGAAGACGCAAATGAGTTGCGACTCGGAGGCCTTGGATTCGCCCACGATTTCACGCAGCGTGATCAGCACTTTCTCCAGTGCATCCGGCGTATGCGCGTAATCCACCACCACCAGTGGCTTGCCCGGAATGCGAATCTGCTGCATGCGTCCCGGCACCGGCCGCACGTGCTGCACGCTGATAATGGCTTGCTCGAATGCGACACCGCCCACCAGCAAAGTGGTCAGCACCGCCAGCAGGTTGTGCGCATTGAAACGGCCAAGCACGCCGCTTTCGATGCGCGCTTCTCCCCAAGGGCTGCTGACATCGAAGGCCAAGCCATGTGGGCCAACTCGCAAATTACTGCCGCGCACATCGCCCGACTCAAATCCATAGCTGGTGACGGTGACGCCTTTGCGCTCGGCCTGTTGCGCCAGCTCACGCGCATAGGGGTCGTCGCCATTCAGCACTGCATGGTGCAATTCCGGCCAGGTGAAAAGCACCGATTTGGCGGCGGCATAACGCGACATATCGCCGTGGTAGTCGAGATGTTCGCGCGTCAAATTAGTGAACAGCGCCACCTCGAAATGCACGCCGTTGACACGCCCTTGATCCAGCGCATGCGAAGACACTTCCATCGCCACGCACTGCGCGCCTTCGCTGAGGTAACGCTTCAAGCTGCGTTGCAGCACGATCGGATCGGGCGTGGTGTTGGCGGAGGGTTCGAGGCGCTCCGGAAAACCATTGCCCAGCGTGCCGATGATCGCTGCCGGGCGCCCGGCTTGGCTCATCGCTTGCGCCAGCCAATGCGAACAAGAGGTTTTACCATTGGTACCGGTGATACCAATCACGCACAGCTTGCGCGAGGGCTGACCGTACACTTCAGCGGCGAGCACGCCAGTTTTATCGCGCAGATTCGACACGGGCAGATTCACGACGGGCCATGCCGTATCCCACACGAATTGGTCGCGTGGTTCCCACAGCACAGCACTCGCACCATTCACGATCGCTTGCGGGATAAAGGTGCGGCCATCCACGCGCTCGCCCGGATAAGCCAGAAAGGTGTCGCCGGCTTGCACTTTACGACTGTCATTGGCGAGATTCGTCACCTTGACCGGCAGGGCATCGAGCAATTTAAAATCGAATTTCAGCTGCGTGTCGGTGAGGTGGCTCATGTTTCCTCCCGCACTTCTGGCGCATCCAGCGGCGGCAGCAGCATATTCTGCGTGGGCATGTCGGGCGAGATCGACAGCATGCGCAGCGCGCCCGCCATGATGCGCGAGAACACTGGCGCCGCCACCGAGCCGCCGTAATATTGACCGGCGGAAGGCTCATCCACCATCACCGCGATAATCAAGCGCGGATCGGACACCGGCGCAAATCCAACGAAAGACGCTACATAGCGATCCGCTGCATAGCCGCCGCGCGGATCGAGCTTATGCGCGGTGCCGGTTTTGCCTGCCACGCGGTAACCCATGACTTGCGCGCGCGGCGCGGTACCACCCGGCAGTACCACCGTCTCCAGCATGCCGCGCAGGGCTTGCGCCGTACTAGCCGAAAGCACACGTTCTGTGGCCAGGGGTTGGTCCTGCTTAATGAGCGACAGTGCTCTCAATTCGCCATCGGAAGTAAACACGGTGTACGCGCGCGCGAGCTGCAACAGACTGACCGAGATGCCGTGGCCATAGGCCATGGTCGCTTGTTCGATCGGTAGCCAGCTTGCATAGGGTCGCACTCGCCCCGCCACCTCGCCCGGAAAACCGGATTGCGGCGTCTTGCCGAAACCGAGCTTGGTGAATTTGGAATACATATATTCCGGCGGCAGCGTCAGCGCCATTTTTGCTGCGCCAACGTTGGAGGATTTTTGAATCACTTGCGCCACCGTGAGCGCACCGGCCGCATGCGCATCGTGGATCGTTGCCGACCCGATGCTCAATTTGCCGCCTTCGGTATTGATCACCGAATCCGGCTTGAAGCGCCCGGACTCAATCGCGATTGCGGCGGTGAAGGGCTTCATGGTGGAGCCGGGCTCGAAAGTGTCGGTCGCCACGCGATTGCGGGTATTGCCCGACTGCATGTTCTTGGCGCGCTTGTTCGGGTTATAGGTGGGTTGATTCACCATCGCCAGAATTTCACCCGTCTTCGCATCCAGCACCACCACCGCACCCGCTTTGGCGCGGTGCTCGTTCACCGCCTCGGTCAACGCTTTGAACGCGAGAAACTGGATATTGCGGTCGATAGTGAGCCTGATATCCTGCCCCTCTTGCGGCGTGCGAATGCTCTCCACGCCCTCGATAATGTTGCCCAAGCGGTCTTTCAACACGCGGCGCGAGCCATGCACGCCGGCTAGCCGGCTTTCATAGGCGAGCTCAATGCCCTCTTGCCCCTTGTCGTCCAAATCGGTGATGCCGAGCAAGTGCGCCGTCTCTTCGCCGTTGGGGTAAAAGCGCCGATACTCGCGCTGCAAGAACACGCCGGGGATATCCAGCTTGAGCACGCGCTCCGCCGTTTCGGGCGAAAGCTGGCGCTTGAGATAGGTAAAGTCGCGGCCCTCGGCGAATTTCTTTTTCAACTCTTCCGGTTTCGCATCGATCAGCTTGGCGAGTTTGTCGAGTTGCTTGGGTGAGATTTCCACTTCGCGCGGATTGGCGGCCACCGACTCCACCGGGCTGGAAATCGCCAAAGGCTCGCCGTTGCGATCGGTGATCTTGCCACGATTAGCGTTGAGCGTGACCACGCGGCTATAGCGCGCCTCGCCTTTTGCCCGCAGGAAATTTTTGTTCACGCTTTGCAAATACACTGCGCGCCCGACCAGCACCAGGAATCCCACCAGCAGCAGAATCAGAATCGTGCGCGCCCGCCACGCCGGCAACTTGACCGTCAATTGCGCTTTGTTAGAGGCGACGGCGGCAATCATTGGGGAAGCGCTCCGGCCTTAGCTGCGCCAATAGATACAATGGGCACGACCTGAATCTTGGCTTGATCCGGCGCCCGCATATGCAAACGTTCAACGGCGATTTTCTCGATGCGCGAATGCATCGACCAGGTGCTTTGCTCGAGCTGCAATTGGCCAAACTCGGTATTCATCTGCTTGGCGAATTCCTGCTCGTGCTGCAATTCCGCATACAGCTTGCGCGCACGATGCTGCGAGGTCACCACGCCCAGCGCGCACACGATGAGGATGCCCACTAACAGCAGATTCAGCTTGGTCACAGCGTCACCTCGGTGCGTTCCGCGATCCGCAGCACCGCGCTACGCGCACGCGGATTGGCGGCACACTCAGCCGCGCTTGGCCGAATTGCCTTGCCGATCAGCCTCATGCGCGGCTGCGGCAAATCGGCGGCTTTGATGGGAAATTTTGAGGGAAGTTTGTCTGGCTGCGCTTCACTTTTTAGAAAGCGCTTCACGATGCGATCTTCGAGAGAGTGGAAACTAATCACCGCCATTCGGCCGCCCGGGGTGAGTAGCGCCACACATTGGGGTAGCACTAGCGACAGCTCCTCAAGCTCCTGATTGATGTAAATCCGTATAGCTTGAAAGGTACGCGTCGCCGGGTTTTGACCGGGCTCGTACGTAGGGATGACTTCTGCCACGATCTTGGAAAGCAATCGAGTGGTGTTGATTGGCCCTCCCGCGCGCGCCGCAATAATCGCTCTTGCAATCTGTTTAGCAAACCGTTCTTCGCCATAATTCGCTATGACCTCCGCCAGTTCTTTTTCTTCCACTTTGGCCAGCCAAGCTTCGGCTGTCTGCCCCCGGGTGGTGTCCATGCGCATATCGAGCGGACCCGACATACGAAAGCTGAATCCACGCGACGCCTCGTTCAACTGTGGCGACGACACCCCTAAATCCAGCAACACCCCATCCACTTTCACTACCCCCATCTCGCGCAACGCTTGATCCAATTGCGCAAATCCTGCATGTATCACTGTCAGCCGCGTATCCAAGATTGCCCGCGCCGTTTCAATCGCCGTTGGATCTTTATCGAATACGATCAAACGGCCTTGCTCACCCAATCGCGCCAGGATCGCCTGGCTATGTCCGCCGCGTCCGAAAGTGGCATCTACATACACGCCATCCGGTTTGACGTTTAACGCGTCAACGGCTTCTATTAATAAGACCGGTACATGCTGTGAGCTTTCGCTCACAACGAGAAATTCCCCATCTCCGGCGGCAGCACTTGATCGCCTTGCGTGAGCGCCTCGTCCAACTGCGCACGCCAACCGTCTTGGCTCCAGAGTTCGTAATGACTGCCTTGGCCGACCAACATCACTTGTTTTTCCAGCGTAGCGAACTCGCGCAACACCGGCGACACCAACACCCGGCCCGCGTTATCCATCTCGATATCCTCCGCAAAGCCGACCAGCAGGCGCTGCAACAGGCTCGCTTGCTTATCTAGGCTGGGGAGCGACATGACTTTTTCTTGGATAGGTTCCCAAGCGGATTGGGGATAGAGCAGCAGGCAGCGATGAGGGTGCGCGGTCAGCACCAGACGGCCGCCCGATTGCACAGTGAGTGCATCGCGATGCTTGGCAGGGACGGCAAGCCGCCCCTTCGCATCGAGATTTAGCGCTGTAGCGCCGCGAAACATGACACCCCTTTGAACCCCATCATTTTTCCCATCCTATTTTCCCACCATGCCCCACTAATCACCACTATTTCCCACTATAGGACAATCAAATAGGGTGGTCAAGCATAAAAATGGGATTGAAGCTTAATTTTTGCTAACGCGGACAAAGACTTACATGCGCGGTGTATGCGCTAACTTATTACCATTAAAAATATATGGATATCGACATTAATTCATGCTAAACATTCGATTAATAATATAACCAATTGTTATATAACAATATATATTTATTTAATCCGAGCAGAATCAAGATAAGTAATAATTTATCTATTAATTCAATTTGATATGGATTTTTTCCAGGAAAGATGGGGTAGGTGGTCTTCTGGCGCTCGCCTAGTTTGTAATCAACAGCGCAATTGTTTATAGTTATGAGTAAATTTACTCAGTATAAAAAACAATGTCCTTTGATCGTAACCAGTCACACACTCTTCGACAACGCCTCGACGAATCGCCGACCTTTATGATCGTCATCGCAGGCCCTCGCCAAATTGGCAAGAGCACCTTGGTTCGCCGGGCGCTCGCGGGGCAGCCAGCCACTTTCGTTGCGGTGGATCAGCCACTGCCCGAGCTTGTCGATCCCTTAGCCAACCAGTTGGCCGACACTGTTCCAGCACAGAGCATTCCCGGCACACAGCCAACTACCGAATGGTTGGTGCGTCAATGGACACAAGCTCGCGCCAAAGCAAGAGCGCTACCGGACGGTGAGCGATACGTATTGGCTATTGACGAAATCCAGAAAATTCCGCGCTGGTCGGAAGTCGTCAAAGGTCTGTGGGATGCCGACCGCGCCGAAGCACTCGCCATGCACGTTGTATTGCTCGGGTCTTCGCCCTGGCTCATGCAGAAAGGCCTGACGGAGAGCTTGGCCGGGCGTTACGAACCGATTCGCATGACGCATTGGTCATACCCTGAAATGCAGGAAGCGTTCGACTTTTCGCTCGAAGAATATCTCTACTTTGGCGGCTACCCAGGCAGCGCAACCCTGATCCGCGAAGAACGCCGCTGGCGCGAATACGTGCGCGGTGCGCTGATCCACCCGAACATCGAGAAGGATATCCTCCAGATGACCCGCGTGGATAAACCCGCCCTGCTCAAAACATTGTTCGAACTGGGCTGCGCATACTCCGGGCAAATCATTTCCTATACCAAGCTGCAAGGACAGTTGCAGGACGCGGGAAACACGGTGACCCTGGCGCACTATCTCGACCTGCTCTCACAGGCAGGTCTGCTCACCGGCTTACCCAAGTATGCCGGACAGAAGCATCGCCAGCGCGCCTCCAGCCCTAAACTCAACGCACTAAATACCGCGCTCATCTCGGCACTCGCCGGCTATACTTTTGCCGACGCACGCAACGACCGATCCTACTGGGGTAGGTTGGTGGAAAGCGCCGTCGGCGCTCACCTGTTCAACACTGCGGTCGATGATTGCCAAGTTCAATACTGGCGCGAAAGCCCAGACGAAGTGGATTTCGTGTTGACCAATGGCCGAAAACTCGTCGCGATCGAAGTGAAGAGCAGCACCAATTTCGCTGCTCCAAAGGGACTAAGAGTATTCACCGAGAAATTCAAAAAAGCACGCCAACTAATCGTTGGTGAAGGCGGCGTCCCACTTGCCGAATTCCTGTCGCGTCCCGCAGAAGACTGGCTGGAGTGAAGCGATGATGCTGGTTCCCCGCCGAGTCCGAAAGGCCCCTGATCAACAAAACACTTCGGTCGAGAATCTGCCCGAAGATTTACAGGAATTCCGCACTCAAGCCGCTTGGGTACTGCTCGGCGAACCCGGTGCAGGAAAATCCGAAGCTCTTGAAATGGAGGCCGAGGCGACAAACGGAATACATCTTCGCATCGATGAGTTCATCAACACCGACCCAGAAGCAGACTGGCAGGGTAAGACGCTGTTTCTCGATGGCCTCGACGAAACCCGCGCCAGCGGCGGCGGCGGCAGCACCCTCCAACAACTTTGCAGACAACTGAAACGTCTTGGAAATCCACGTTTTCGCGTTGCCTGCCGTGCCGCCGATTGGTACGGCTCGACGGATAGACGCGACCTCGAAAGATCATCTCCCGCTGGACAGCTAGATGTGCTGCTGCTCGAACCGCTGACTGGCGAGGACACCCTCACCATCCTGCGCGAAAATCATGGCATTCCTGACCCGCTGAAATTTGTCGAGGAAGCCGAAAAGCGCGGCGTCGCCGACCTGCTTGATAATCCCCAGACACTGGGCTTACTGGCCCAGGCCATCCGAGGCGATCAATGGCCCGGAACGCGCGACGAAACCTATCGACTCGCCTGCGAAAAACTCGCGGAAGAAGCCAGTAAGCGGCATCGCGACAAAAACCGCAAGCAACCGCGCGATCTTGAAAAAGTGCTGGCCGCTGCCGGCCAACTCAGCGCCGTGCTGCTGTTTTCCAACAAGACCGGCATCGCGCTTGACCCGGAACGCGCCAACGAGCGGTTCCCCGCCATTGCTGACTGCGCACCACCTGACCCACAGGCAGCATCTCAAGCCGTCGGCAGCAAACTATTCCGTCCCGCTGGTGAAGAGCGCGTCGTACCCAGCCATCGCAGTATTGCCGAATACCTTGCCGCCCTTTGGCTAGCGCGTCAGATAGACAGCAAAGGTCTACCGCTTCAGCGCGTCTTGAATCTGCTGCTCGGCCCGGATGGCGGTGTAGTGGCCGGATTGCGCGGCCTCTTCGGCTGGCTTGCCCTGCATTGCCACACCGCTCGGCCACGCCTGATCGAGGCCGACCCGTTGACGGTGGTCGTTTATGGCGACGTGCAGCCAATGCCTGTTGCTGAAAAGCGACTTATCCTTACAGGACTGCGCCGCGAAGCCGAACGCTTCAGCGCTTTCCGCTGGGACGCTCAAACGGCGCATCTCTTCGGCGCGCTCGCTGACCCTGGGCTGAACGAAGATTTCCAGAATATCCTGCAATCGCCTGAGCGCGACGACGCCAGTCAGTCGCATACCCATTGTGTGCTCGATGTACTGATGCACGGCGATGCACAGCACAAACTTGCACCGACCGCACTGACTATCGTTCGCGACGACACTTGGTGGCCCAGAGTCAGGCGTACGGCATTGGATGTCTGGCTTAAATTGACGACCGAACTGCAAACCGCGCTATCCCTGCTTGACGAAGTAACCGAAGGCCGCGTGACCGACCACGACGACGAATTGGCTGGAACACTGCTGCGTTACCTCTATCCGGCTCATCTTGGGCCAGAGGCACTGCTGCGCCATCTGCACGCGCCAAAGGATAGCCATCTAGTTGGTACTTACGTTTGGTTTTGGATACACGAGTTGTTGCAGCGCGTCCCCGACGACCATCTTCCAATCCTGCTGGATGGACTCGTCGATCGCCCGGAATTCCGCTCACACGACCCCTACGAACACCGTCTTAACCGGATGGCGGACACGCTACTGGCACACGGAATCACGATTCACGGTGACGATATTACTGACGAGCGACTGTTCGCTTGGCTGGGAATTGGTTCCGACGAGTACGGTGACATAGAGCGTGAGCAGACGGAGCAACAAACCATCGCAAATTGGCTGAGCACTCGTCCGGCACGCTATAAAGCATTGTTGACCCTTTGCTTCAGGCAATGCGAGAAACACAAACATTTGGCGTACTGTGTTGGCACTCAAACAACTCGACTGCACCACGCAACACCCCCTGAAGACATCGGCCTCTGGCAGCTTGAACAAGCATCCCATGAAGGCAATGACGAACTTGCTCGAATGCATCTTGGCGAGGCGGTGAGCGCCCTCATGAGCGAACGCGGCGCTTCTGGGCTGTCGCTCGAACACCTTGAGGCGTGGGGTAGCACTCATCCCGAACGCAAACACTGGCTAGATTCCCTGCTGGCCTGGGAAATTCCCGAGCGGCGGATCAAGTCAGCCGCCAACAAAAAAAACCGAGAGAAGAATCGCGCTGAGGCAAGGCGAAACCGCAGTATCGAGTTGATTCCGCTCCTCTCGGCAATTCGAACTGGCACGGCGCGCGCTAACCTCATGCACCAACTCGCGGGCGTATGGGCAAATCTTTACACCGATACACAGGGCGAAACACCGGTCGAGCGATTCGATAGCTATTGCGAAAACGGTATGGAAGTTCTGGCAGTAGCCGAAGCAGGCTTCCGGCGCTGCCCCGAACGCACCGACCTGCCAACAGTCGGCGAAATCATCGATCTCAGCATCAAACAGAACGAACACTTGGTTCGCCGACCCTGCCTCATCGGCATGGAATTACGTTGGCAGGACGGCGCTGCGGAAATCGAAACACTTTCCGAAGAAACCCTGCGCCGCATGATTGCCTTCCGTCTGACCGATGGAACCGGCAATACGCCAGCGTGGTTTATCCACTTAGTACAGCAGCGCTCTGCGCTGGTTGCCGAAGTGCTTATCACCTACGCGAGCGCAACCCTAAAGGCCGGTCAGGATTTTGTTGACAGTATCTATCCACTTGAACACGACCCCGAGTATCGCACCGTTGCTAGCCTTGCCGTTCCACGCCTACTTGAGACTTTTCCGGTGCAAGCACGATCAGGCCAATTGAATCATCTGGAAAACCTGCTCAAAGCTGCTCTGCGCTACACACCGGAAGACCTCAAAATCCTTATCCAGAATAAAACAGTCTTAAAAGGCATGGACGTTGCCCAAAAGATTTACTGGCATGCCACTGCAGCATTGCTTGATCCTACAAATTGCGAAGCCGCGCTTTGGCGTTACATCGGCAAGTCGGAGGTGCGTGCTAATTATTTGTCCGGCTTCCTGAGCGACCGTTATGCCACACTGAATATTGACTACGAGCTTTCCGCCAAGACACTTGGCAAGCTGATCGAGCTGATTGCGCCACATGCAGAAACCTGGCCGCTTGGCGATGACTTAGTCACCGACGCGATGCAGCGTGGTGAGCATGTGCATGCGCTAATTACCCGCCTGGGTACGATGGCGACACCTGACGCGGTGGAAGAAATTGACCGTCTGCTCGAACTGCATACTTTGAGAAAGCTGAAACTGGCACTCGAAAGCGCACGCCATCAGCAAAGACTGCGGCGACGCGAAAATGAATTCCGCTTCCTAGCACCAGGCGGCGTCGCACAGGTGCTCGCTAACGCAGCACCGGCCAGTGTTGTCGACCTAACAGCGCTCACACTTGATCATCTGGACGGCATCGCCCGAGAAATTCGCCAAGACAACGACGACAGCTTCCGCGTCTTTTGGAATGTCGAAAACAAGAAACCGACCAGCCAGCGCGATGAAAACCTTTGCCGCGACACGCTACTCACCCGGCTGCGAGCGCGTCTTGCTCCGCAAGGTATCGATTGCCAACCTGAAGGTGATTATTTTAACGATAAGCGTGCCGACCTTCGACTGTCGTACCGCAACGAGTTCGATCTACCCATTGAAATCAAGCGCGACAGCAACGAATCATTGTGGAGCGCGCTACACGAGCAACTTATTGGCCAGTACGTAAAAGCACCCGACGGGCATGGCATTTATCTCGTCCTCTGGTTCGGTGGCGAAGGTATGCCACGCGCTACTGACGGAGGAAAGAAACCGCGCTCACCTGAGGAGCTAAGAACCCGTCTCGAAGCACAGATCGACCCGATGGAGCGGCAACGCATCTTTGTTCGTGTACTTGATGTAAGTTGGCCGAAGTAAAAACTTCACTCAGGATACCAAGTCACCCTTGAACCCCGACTCGTGCGATATTCGCACCAAATGGGGGCAATCTTGGTGGTTTGAAACACCAAGTAAGTGCATCAGCCCAGATAACGCTCCTATCGCCTTATGCGCTCAACAGCCTTGAATCAATTGCCACAATCAATTTTCCTAGCGCACGCAAGGCGCTATTCGCCCTAAACAAGGTTGCGGTATGCGCGCTTGGCACGCAGGTTGCTATAAGCATTGATATGGAAGCCAAATTAAAAGTCATGGTCGTCGATGCCGATAGCCCGCGCCGGGCACAGCTCGTGGAGAGCTTGCACAACACCGGCTGCAGCGTCATCGAGCATGACGCCCTCTCGCTGGAACTCGTCGCGCGCCTGGAAAGCGTGCGACCCGATGTGATCGTGATTGATGCCGATGCGCCCGATCGCGACATGCTGGAACACCTATGCATGATCAGTCGCGATCAACCGCATCCGATTGTGATGTTCACCGACGACGACGATACGGCAAAGATCAAGCAAGCGCTGCGCGCTGGCGTGACATCGTATGTCGTGAAAGGCATCGACCCGGCGCGCATCAAGCCGATTTTGCAAGTCGCCATCGCTCGTTTTGAAGCACATCAAACCCTGCGTCACGATCTTGCCGAAGCGCAAAGCCAACTCGCGCAACGCAAAGTAATCGAGCGCGCGAAGGGCATCGTGATGAAACAGAAAGACATCGGCGAGGATGAGGCCTACCGCTTGCTGCGCAAGCTGGCGATGGATCGCAATGCGAAGCTGACGGACATTGCCGAGCAAGTGGTGGCACTCGCCACAGTGTTCGCTTGAGCAAACTGGCACGGCGTTTGCTAAACATACATTAACGCTGCCCAACGACGGGCAGCCGCAGACCACGCAATGAGGCGTGGTGTTGCACCGGACAAAGGCGTCCATTTCGGTAGCTACGGCTGCGCGGAGTGGACGCCTATTTTTTTGACTCACTCTTTAGGAGAACAGTATGAAAGACGATCTGAAGCCCAGCACCACTGCGGTCGACACCAGCCGCCGCGATTTCATTAAGAAAAGCACCGCTATCGCTGGCGCCGCCGGCATCATGAGCATGGTGCCGGACGCGATCCGTAACGCCGCCTGGGCGGCCGGCTCGGACGCACCAGAAAAAACCGAGGTCAAAATCGGCTTCATTCCACTCACCGACTGCGCCTCGGTGGTGATCGCTTCAGTCATGGGCTTCGACAAGAAATATGGCATCAAGATTACGCCGACCAAAGAGGCCTCCTGGGCAGCCGTGCGCGACAAACTGGTGAACGGTGAGTTGGACGCCTCGCATGTGTTGTACGGCTTGATCTACGGCGTGCAACTCGGCATCGGTGGACCGAAGAAGGACATGGCGGTGTTGATGACACTCAATAACAACGGTCAGGCCATCACGCTTTCCAAACAGCTCCATGACAAGGGTGTGAAGGATGGCGACAGCCTCGCCGCACTGATCAAAAAAGAGCCGCGCGAATACACCTTTGCCCAAACCTTTCCCACCGGTACCCACGCCATGTGGCTGAACTACTGGCTGGCCAGCCACGGCGTCAACCCGCTCACCGAAGTAAAAAATATCGCCGTGCCACCGCCGCAAATGGTGGCCAATATGCGCGTCGGCAATATGGATGGCTACTGCGTGGGCGAACCTTGGAACGCGCGCGCCATCCGCGACAAGATCGGCTTCACCGGTGTTACCACGCAAGACATCTGGAAAGATCATCCAGAGAAAGTCCTCGGCACCACGGCCGAATTCGTACAGAAATACCCGAACACCGCGCGCGCCATGGTGATGGCGATTCTGGAAGCCTCGCAGTTCATCGACACCCTAAGCAACCGCTCCAAAGTGGCCGACATCATCAAGGACAAGTCTTACGTCAACACCGACTTCGATTCGATTGAGGACCGCATGCTCGGCCAATACGACAACGGAATCGGCAAGAAATGGCAGGACGCCAACTACATGAAGTTCTACAACGACGGGGCGGTGAATTTTCCCTATCTCTCCGACGGCATGTGGTTCCTCACCCAGCACAAGCGTTGGGGCATGTTGAAGGAGCACCCGGATTACTTGGCCGTGGCCAAGAAGGTGAATCAGATCGAGCTCTATAAACAAGCCGCCGCGCAGGTGAAAGTACCGGTGCCGAAGGACCCCATGCGCAGCGCCAAGTTGATCGACGGCGTGACCTGGGACCCCAAAAACCCGAAAGCCTACGCTGACGGCTTCAAGATCAAGGCTTAAAAAAGGAGTACATAAACATGAATACCGCAAACGCTATCAAACCCATGCTTACCGTGGTCGAAGCAACCACGCCGCAAGCACCGGCGCCCAAACCGGCCGCCGCCCCACCGCTGGCAAAAACCGTATCGCGCACCAAGCCTAAGGGCTTGCACATATTGCGCGCCATTTTGCCGCCGATCCTCGGCTTTGCCTTGTTCCTCGGCCTCTGGGCAATCGTGTCGCAGACCAGCCCCAACCTGCCCGGTCCGGTGAAAACCTGGCAATCGGCGGTGCAATTGTTTGCCGACCCGTTCTATCAGAAAGGCCCGAACGATCAAGGCATCGGCTGGAATATTCTCAACTCGCTGCAACGCGTGGGCATCGGCTTCGGCATGGCGGCGCTGATCGGCATTCCGCTCGGCTTCATGATCGGGCGCTTCAAATTCCTGAATGACATGACCTCTCCCATCATCAGCTTGCTGCGCCCGGTGAGTCCGCTCGCCTGGCTGCCGATCGGCTTGCTGGTGTTCAAGGCCGCGAACCCGGCCGCGATCTGGGTGATTTTCATTTCCAGCATCTGGCCCATGATCATCAACACCGCCGTCGGCGTCTCGCGCGTGCCGCAGGACTATATGAACGTGGCGAAGGTGTTGAATCTGTCAGAGTGGAAAATCTTCACCAAGATCCTGTTCCCCGCCGTCTTACCCTACATGATGACCGGCATCCGGCTCTCCATCGGCGTGGCGTGGCTGGTGATCGTCGCGGCAGAGATGCTCACCGGCGGCGTCGGCATTGGTTTCTGGGTGTGGGATGAGTGGAACAACTTGAATGTGGAACACATCATCATCGCCATCTTCGTCGTTGGTATCGTCGGGCTGCTGCTGGAATACGCGTTGCTGCTGCTGGCGAAGCGGTTTGACTACGAGTAGCGATTAACCACCAGGTTAATAAAGGAAAACAAAATGGAAAAATACGTACAGATCGAAAACGTCAACATGGTGTTCGACACCAAAAAAGGCCCGTTCGTGGCGCTGCAAGAGGTGAATCTCGGCGTGACGCAAGGCGAATTCATTACACTCATCGGCCACTCCGGCTGCGGCAAATCCACACTGCTCAATCTAGTGGCCGGGTTGCTGCAAACCGATGATGGCGTGCTGCTCTGCGCCGGGCGCGAGATTGCCGGCCCGGGGCCGGAGCGCGGCGTAGTGTTTCAAAATCATTCGCTGCTGCCCTGGCTCACCTGCTTCGACAATGTGTACCTGGCCGTGGAGCGCGTATTCGGCGCCAAGGAAGATAAAGCCAAACTCAAACAGCGCACACATGATGCCTTAGCCCTGGTCGGCCTGACACACGCCGAATATAAACATCCCAATGAAATTTCCGGCGGCATGAAGCAGCGCGTCGGCATCGCGCGCGCCTTAGCCATGGAGCCGAAAGTGTTGCTATTGGATGAGCCCTTCGGCGCACTCGATGCGCTGACCCGCGCCCACCTGCAAGACGAGTTGATGAAAATCGCGCAGGCCACGCACAGCACGGTGATGATGGTGACGCACGATGTGGATGAAGCGGTGCTGCTGTCCGACCGCATCGTGATGCTGACCAATGGGCCGGCCGCAACGATCGGAGAAATCTTGAACGTAGATCTGGCGCGCCCGCGCGACCGGCTGGCTTTAGCCAACGACGCGCGTTATCACCACCTGCGCGGACAGGTGCTGGAGTTCCTCTATCACCGCCAGTTACGTCCAGCCGCCTAGGGAATCGCCCTGCCCGCCTCGGCGCTTGCCGCTTTCGACAAGCGCCGGAGATTTGCCTATGCTTACCGGGTCAGTTCTCCGATCAATCCAGAAAGCACAGCATGAAATCCTTCGCGTTCTCGGCCATGAGTATCCGGCGTTTTTCCGCACTTTGCTTCCTGTTTTTTCTGAGCTGCACGGCAGTTGCAAATGATGCGCCGCAAGCAGTTGCCATCGTGTTGGGAAAAACCATTACCGTTCGCGAACTCGACGCCATTCCCGGCGCCGCGTTGCCGGAGATGGCGCACCGCTACCTACCGCTACTTCGAACACCGTTTCGTCTATGCGGATGAGTCGAAGGCTCGCTATTATTTCGAGAAGCCCTATTGGGAACGGACGCAGCAAGAAATGAAAGCGGGGGCTTTTAACGCCGTTGCGCCGTGCCATTGGCATTTTTTTTATGGACGCCTCTTCTCCCCTTTGATACTCTATCCGTACTTCGGTACGGGCCGAATTTCTCAGCCCCGCAGGCAGATCAACCGAAGGTCATTCAAGGGGCGCAGCCTCGCTCGCGCTTCCATCAACGACACCAGAGGGGAGTAAAGCAAATGTCCGACATACGACGTCTCGACGACAACATCGGCATGGACCGTGCCGAAGCCATGAAAACCCTGCGCAAGGCCATGCGCGACAAAAACGACTGCCTGAACGAAAGCGCCCACTGCGACAACGCGCGCAAGGCCATCATCGACAGCATGCGCTCGGTGATGAAACTCGATCCGGATTACTTCAAACACTTTTTCAAGAACCACCAAGAATTCGCCAACAACTTCAGCGACTACAAATACGTGGAAGAGTTGTGCTCGGTGATTTGCGCGGCGGAAGGCTGGGTCACCCGCCCCGGTGAGATTACGCCCAACGCCGCCGACCCCTACGCCCACATTGGCTGGATCGGCGGACTCAACCTGCATCTGCACGCCAGCCTGTACTTCGGCTTCAGCAAGCGCGAACTGCTGCGCACCTTCCAGATCCTGCAAGTCATGCGCGAACTGCAAGTGGACGAAATGGCGCTGGATACCATGGATACCTCGCGCATCGATCTCGCCGACTCAGAGGACTGGATGCTCTATTACGTCGCCGCCCTGGCGATCAAGTTCAAGCCGGGCGTGCGCCATATGGAAACCCGGCGCGCCGAATTCGGCATCTCCGATGCACTTCGTAACGATATCCTCGGCGCCGTGCGCTCCACTTACTGGTGGCGCTACATGATGATGAGCCGCGCCATCGACGAAGCGGCGGAGGGATTGCCGCCCGGTGTGCTGAAGGAAGACTGGCCGGCAGCGGGTATGCCTTCCAACACTGGCGGCGAACCCGCCCCTCACTAGCAGCACGCTAATTCAGGGGCCGCATGCGGCCCCTGCTTTCGCCTTCAGTCTTATTCCCATCTTCCCGCTGGCCACAGAACTTAAGCCAATGCCTCCGCTAAGCCGCCCAGCGTCACCAGCGCGCGATCGAGTTTCTCATCCCACGGCAGTGCGCAAGTGAGGCGGATGAAATTGCGATACTTGCCGGTGGCGGAAAATAGCGGGCCGGGCGCGATGCTGATGCCCTTCTCCAGCGCGTGACAGTGCAGCGCGAGGGAATCGATTTTTTCGGGTAACTCCACCCACAACACGAAACCGCCGCTGGGGCGAGTAACGCGCGTGCCCACCGGGAAATTGCGCGCGATCGCCTCAACCATGCGTTGCGCCTGCTGCGCGTAAGTCGCGCGCACCTTCCTCAGGTGACGCTCGTAGCCGCCCTGCGCGAGATACTCGGCGATCACCATTTGCGGCAAGGTGGCGGTGGCCATGCTGCTCACGTATTTGCGATGCGCGACTTGATCCCGATACAAACCGGGCACCGCCCAGCCCACGCGCATGCCCGGCGCCAACGTCTTGGAAAACGACGAGCAATACATCACCGTGCCCTTGCGATCGTAAGACTTGATCGCGTTGGGACGCGTGGAGCCGAACGCGAGATCGCCATAGATGTCATCTTCGATCAGCGGGATATCGTGTTGGTTGAGAAGCCGCACCAGCCGCCGACGATTCTCCTCCGGCATGCAGGCGCCGAGTGGATTGGCATAGCTCGGCACCAGCATCACCGCTGCTACTTTCCATTGCTCCAGCGCGAGTTTCAATGCCTCGAGGCTGACGCCCTCGCGTGGATGCGTGGGAATTTCCAGCGCGCGCATGCCCAACGCCTCAATCGCCTGCAAGGTGCCGTAGAACGCGGGCGATTCGATGGCCACCGTATCGCCCGGCTTCGCCACCACACGCAGACACAGGCGCAGCGCTTCCTGACAACCGCTGGTGGTCACAATATCGTCCGGCGACACATCACACCCCGCCGCCGTCATGCGCCGTGCAATCTGCACCCGAAGTTCGCGATTGCCCGGTGGAAAGTCATAGCGCATGGCGCGATCGTCGTCCCGGCGCGCGATGCCGGCGATGATGCGATTCAATGCGCGCACCGGCAGGAAACTCGGGTGCGGCGAGGCCACGCCGAGTTGCACCACATTCGGCTGAGTGGATGCGCGCAGCACGCTCATCGCCAAATCGCCCACGCTCACTGTGCAGGGCTTAGCCTGTGGCCGCGACGTTTCCAGCTCGGCGGATGCTTCCCACTGCCGCGCGCGCACGTAAAAACCCGACTGCGGCCGCGCCTCGATCACGCCTCGGCTCTCCAGCACCCGATAGGCCTCGATCACGGTGGAAACGCTCACCTTGAACCGGCTGCTCGCTTCGCGCACCGAAGGCACGCGCTCGCCCGGCGGGTATACGCCGCGATCCACCTGCTGCATCAAACGCGCGGCGAGTTTTTCGTAGAGATTGGTGTCAGTCATGGTTTCCGCTATGCCGAGGGAATACAGTTACCGGATTGCTAGAGCAGTACAGTTAACTATCCAAGCTATCTGTACCGCTTCATTCTCATATCAATTGAATCTGTACCGCTTTCAGTATCGTGCGTAGGCTAGACCCTGTCAAATCGCATAGGAGTTTCGTCATGAATACGCCAGCACCAGACACTATTTCGCCGCGCATCTGCCGCAGCGAAACAGGCGCATTGAATATGCTCTGCCACGAGCGCCGGGCGCGCCGCCTGCGCGCGCAAGCCTTCCAGCAGTGGCTGAATGGCCTCGGCCATCTACTTCTGCTTCTTTGGAATGGCCTACGTGACTGCGCGCGCGGTATCGCTACCCGGCGCGAACTGGCCGCGCTCGACCAGCGCACACTGAAAGATATCGGGCTCGCCCCAGCCGATTTTCCAGCCGTGGCCGATGGCAGCTTTATCGAAGACGCCACGCGCCGCCAACGCGCATTGCCGCATCCGGTGTGCTGGATGAACGGCGCGCTGGTTGCGCTCGATCAAGCGCGCGTTTCGGTGTTCGATCATGGCCTGCTCTACGGCGACGGCGTGTTCGAGGGCATTCGCTTCTATCATGGCCGCGCATTCCGGCTCGATGCCCATCTCGACCGCTTGTACCGTTCGGCGGCGGCGTTGCGGCTCGCGCCGCCCTACAACTCCGCCACACTCACGGCGGCGGTGAACGAAACCATCGGCGCGTTTGGCGCGGCCAACGGCTACTTGCGGCTAGTCGTGACACGCGGCGAGGGCCGGCTCGGCCTCGACCCGAGTAGTTGCGCACGCGGCAATACCTTCATCCTCGCCGATCATCTCGCGCTGGTGGACGAAAACACGCGTAATACTGGTGCGCGGCTAATCGTCGCCGCCACCCGGCGCTTAGGCTCGGATGGGCTCGATCCGCGCATCAAGTCGCTCAACTATTTGAATCACATTCTGGCGCGCATGGAAGCCACCAATGCCGGCGCCGACGAAGCGATTTTGTTGAATAGCCAAGGCCGTGTCGCAGAAGGCACAGCGGACAATATTTTTATTGTGCGTAACGGCGTACTGCTGACCCCACCCGCCACCGACGGCGCGCTGGAAGGCATTACCCGCGCCGTGGTATTGGAACTGGCGGCGGCATTGCGCATTCCAGCGCGTGAAACCTCGCTGGCGCCTTATGACCTCTACACCGCTGACGAAGCTTTTCTCACTGGCACCGGTGCGGAATTGATTCCCGTGCGCGAGGTAGATGGGCGATCATTGGCACATTGCCCTGGCCCAGTGTTCGCGCGCCTCATGACAGCTTTCCGGATGCAGATCGAACAGGAAACCTTGCATGCGGCATAGCGCACCCTAATCGTCTTCACTTAAAATCAACGCAACAACTCAAGCAAAAGGATCACTCATGAACAAAATCAATTCGCTCACCTTGTTTGCCCTCGCCCTGCTGGTTCCCTTTCTGCTCGCGGGTTGTACCAGTACGCCGCCGCGCGCGGAGGCTGGGCTGCATCTCTATGCGCTCGACTGCGGCAGCATTGAAGTGCTCGACGTCTCGGTGTTCCATCCGGGCATCGACAAGGGCAAGCAAAAGCTGCTAACCAACTCGTGCTATCTGATCGTTCATCCAAAAGGCACGCTGCTGTGGGATGCCGGGTTGCCGGACGCGCTGGTGAAAACGCCGGAAGGAATGCTCGTGTACGAAATTTTTCGGTTCAAAGTCAGCCACCCGCTCGGCCCGCAGTTGCAGCAAATCGGCTATCCGGCGGAAACGATTCAGTACCTGGGCATCTCCCACTTGCACGGCGATCACGTCGGCAACGTCAATCTATTGCCCAAGGCGACGCTGTTGATGCAAAAAGAAGAATATGCGGCGGGCTTCGGCGCGGAACCGGGTAAATATGGATTCGATCCCAGCGGCTACGGTTCGCTGCGCGGTAATCCGGTGCAGCAACTGCAAGGCGACCACGATGTATTCGGCGATGGCACGGTGGTCATCAAGCGCACCCTCGGCCACACGCCGGGGCACCAAGCGCTGTTCGTGAAACTGCGCCACAGCGGCAATATTCTGCTCTCCGGTGATCTGGTGCACTTCACCGACAACTGGACGCACAAGCGCGTGCCGGGTTTTAACTTCGACCAGGCGCAATCAATCAAAACCATGAACGAAGTAGAGCAGTTCCTCAAAGATAACCACGCCCAACTATGGATTCAGCACGACTTGGAGCAAAACACGCGCATCAAGCACGCGCCTGCCTACTACGACTAAACGCGCGGCAGGCTAAGCCTTCAGCGCCACCTTGCCTAAGCGGTAAGCCGCACCGGACTGAACACCAGTCCGGCTGCGGTATTTCGCCATTAACCATTCAACCATTGTGGTAAGATTTTTCCCCTATCTGGCGTATGGACATATCCACGGCCGGGCAGACAAAAACAAGACCTAAGGGAGTGGGCATGGCGGAAGGTGGAGATAATAAAAACGCGGGCGCGGAATGGCCGTCCGACGAGGTGCATCGAGTAAATGACGACTTTAACCGATTCCTGCACATTACCCAGGCGGATGCCGACCTTCTGAAGTGCCACCAATCCCTACTGCTCCGGGATGGCGAGCAATTCGCCAAGGCGTTTTACGATTACCTGTTCCGCTTCCCCGCGACTGCCCAGGTGCTGGAGCACTACCAGGCCCAGGGCGGCAAGATCAAGGATCTCGTCAGTAAACAGATTTCCCATCTGCAATCTTTTCTCAGTGGCCGCTACGATCCCGAGTCAGCGACCGAGTTGGCCCGGATCGGCCGCATTCACCATCTGCACGGCATCAAGCCGGTGTGGTTCATGGGCGCTTATCGCCTGTATCTGGATTATCTGCACGACGTGATCGCGGCCAGCACCACGCTTCCTAGTGAAGAGCGCGAGCGGCTGGAAGACGCCATCCAGAAATTTCTATTCCGCGATATGGGCATGATGCTGGAGGGCTATTGGGAAGCCGCGCTCTCTGAAATCCAGTCTGAGAAAAATAAAGTCGCGCAGTTACAGGATCAGATCACAGGCATGCTGGGCAACATCCCGCAAATCCTCTGGTCGGTGGACGTGAAAAACAACACCCCGCTGTATATCAGCCCTTCTACCCGCAATATTTGCAGTCTGGATGTGGAAATGCCGATCCCCTGCCTTGCGTGGACGCATCCGGATGACCGGGAACTGGTCAAGGCCGCATGGCGAGAGGCCCTGCAAGGAAACCGGGTGGATGTGGAAAGCCGGGTGCAGGAACCGGGCCAAGAGCCGCGCTGGTTCAGCCGTGTGTTCCATCCCTTTACCGACGAAACGGGCACGGTGGTGCGCATCGACGGGCTGATGGACGATACCACCAAGTGGAAAGAAGTGATCTCGAAACTGCACTTGCTGGCCACTACCGATAGCCTGACCGGGCTGCCCAATCGCGCCTTGCTCTATGACCGTTTATCTCAGGCCATTGCGGCAGCGCGCCGCGAGGGCAATAAGCAAGTGGCGTTGTTGCTCATGGATCTGGATCATTTCAAGGAGATCAACGACACGCTAGGGCATCCCGCAGGCGATGAGGTGCTGCGCCAGGTCGCGGTGCGCTTGGCGCCCTTGTTGCGCGATTCCGACACGCTGGCGCGCTTAGGTGGTGACGAATTCGCGGTGATTTTGCCGGACGTAATCAAAGGCCTGGAAGCGGCGCACATGGTCGCCGATACCATCACAGATGCGTTCTCGCGCCCCTTTCTCTACGAAGGGAGAGATTTATATCTGGGGGTGGGCATCGGCATCGCGCTCTACCCGGAGCACGGCGAGGATGTAGATACCCTCATGAGCCGTGCCGACTTGGCCATGTACGGTTCCAAGCACAAGGGCATTGGCTCGATGGTTTACCAACACAATATTAATGACTCCAGCGAACACCGGCTCCAATTGGCGAGTGAACTCCGCCGCGCACTGGAGCGAAACGAATTCATTCTGCACTACCAGCCCAAGATAGATCTGAAAAGCGGTCGTGCCTATGGTGTCGAAGCGCTTATCCGCTGGCAACATCCAGCACTGGGCCTGGTGCTGCCCGATCAGTTCATTCCCTTCGCGGAACGCTCGGGACTGATTCATCCCATCACCGATTGGCTGATCGAAACACTGGCCATTCAATGCCGCCGCTGGGAAGAAGACGGCAGCAAGCTGAGCGTCGCGCTCAACGTATCGGCGTCGTCTTTCCAGAACCCGAAACTTTTGCAGCGCTTGCATGACACCTTGTCCAGCGGACCGTTGCTCGGCCGTGCAAGACGACTGGAAATCGAAATCACCGAGAACACCCTCATGGCCGATATCGAGCATGGTTCGCATGTGCTGCGCCAGTTGCGAGAGTTGGGCGTGAACGTCGCAATCGATGACTTCGGCACCGGCTATTGTTCGCTTTCCTACCTGAAGCGGCTGCCCATTCAATCGATCAAGATAGACAAAACATTCGTTATCAACATGGCGCAGGATGCCAGCGACGCGGCTATCGTTCGCTCCACGATCGAGTTGGCGCACAACCTCGGCTATGAGGTCATCGCCGAAGGCGTGGAAAACGGCGATACCTTGGCGCTTTTAACCGATATGGGCTGCGACAACGCGCAAGGCTACTTCATGGGGTACCCGATGCCGGTCGAGCAAATTCCGCGCTGGTTGGCGGAATCGCCGTGGTCGCCTTCGCGACACTGAGCGCTTAATTTTCACTTCAAGCGTCTCTGGAATAGTCCGTCATGCCGGCTGCAATGGCTTAATGGCAGGGGCAAGCGCACAAAAAAACTCGAAATAAGCTAATCTTGAGGCTCCTCTACGAAGTGACTAGGCATTTCATAAAAAATGAACCCTCTCTCTCGCACCGACGCCCAGAAACAAGCCGATGAAATCCGGATTTTTCAAAAGGAATTGGCACGCCTCGAAAGAGAAGGCGTACTCACGCTGACCGAATCACAGCACACTGCTCTAGCAGCTCATCACAACGGCCTGCTCGCACGCTTCACCCAAACCTTTGACATTGACCGGGATGCACGCGGAAAACAGTTGTCCTTGGGTATGCGTGTCGCTTCATTTCTCGGCGCGCTGGCGCTGGCTGCGAGTGTGTTTTTTCTCTTCTATCAGTTCTGGGGGCGATTCTCGGTGCCGGCGCAAGTAACTATCTTGCTGATCGCAACACTCGCCACCTTTACGGCCACCACCTGGATTCAGCGTGTTGATGCGACAGGCTACTTCACCAAGCTCGCCGCCATGGTGGCTTTCGCGTGCTTCGTTCTGAATATCGTGATGCTCGGACAAATCTTCAATATCACGCCCTCCGACAAAGCGCTTCTGCCCTGGGCGGCTTATGCGCTATTGCTTGCCTATGTGTGTGATCTGCGGCTGTTGTTGGCCGCCGGAATACTCTGCCTGATCGCCTTCGTCTCGGCCCGCACTGGAACTTGGAGCGGCATGTATTGGCTCAATTTCGGTCAACGGCCGGAGAATTTCTTTCCCGCCGCTTTCGCCTTGTTTTTCATTCCGCAACTGATTCGACATGAGCGTTATGCCGGCTTTGCATCGATCTATCGCGTGTTTGGACTGCTCACGCTGTTTCTACCCATGCTGGTTCTCGCCAATTGGGGCCAAGGGAGTTATCTCGATCTTGATCCAAACGTGCTAGAAGGCTTCTATCAGATCCTCGGATTTAGCGGCAGCGCTTTGGCCATTTGGCTCGGCATCCGACGCAACTGGTCCGATGTGGCCAACAGCGGCGTGGTTTTCTTTGTCATCTTTCTCTACACCAAGTTTTTTGATTGGTGGTGGGAAACCATGCCGAAGTATTTGTTCTTCTTGGTGCTAGGGCTGACCGCCGTACTGTTCTTATTCATCCTCCGGCGCCTGCGGGCAGCGGCAATCAAAACCGGGGAGTCCGCATCATGATGACGCGCACCCGCTTCATCATCGCTGGTACCGCGCTGATCCTGGCTACCAATCTCGTGGCCTTGGCCGGTGTCGCCTACAACCATTCGGGCGAACCGGAAAGCATTCTGAAATTGTCACAACGCGAGCTGAGCCTGCCCTATTACGCCATCAATCAACATGACAACAGCGGCATCAGCCTTTCACTCCGATGGCGCACCCTCCACGTAGGCTCCGACACGCGCAACGGATTCGGGGTGAATTACGCGAGCTGGCGAGACGCCTCAGCTTGGTTAGACCAGGCCAAGCTCGCAGCACTGGGGTTCGATGTATCCAAGCCGGTGGACTCCACCGAAGGACGCTTGCACTACAACAAACTCCTTTCCAAAGAAGTGCTGCTGGTTTTAGAGTTGGATGGCGCAGCCTACCAAAGCGCCTTAGCGCGCGCCAAAGAGGCGGCGGAGCAAGAACAGTCGCTCTTCGCAGCCAACCCAGATAACCCGAAACTCAAGGAGCGCGCAAAAACGGCAAATGATCGTTACCTACAAGAAACACAGAAAAACAGCCGCTTGTTCGCCATCGACGCAGGGCTCGATAACACTGCGCTGCGCGCCAAATACGCCGACCGCACCCGCTATCTCATCGTGCGCGGACAAGTACGCCCGCAACTCAACGAAGTCGATCACAAACCCCACCTCACCGGATATATCAGCAGACTCAGCATCGAGGAAGTCAATGTCCCGCTATCTTTTCGCCCGCTATTCGAGCCGATGCTGCGCGAATCCGGCAGACGCACTCAAAGCGTGCCGCACTATGAAGTAACCTTGACCTATGGCAAGCGACTCGAACCGTGGATTAGCGCTGTCCATGTAAAGGCAGGCGCGCAATGAATCGGAATCGGCGCTCGACACCCATCAGCTTGCGAGGCCAATCAGAAAAAAGAGTAGTCAAATTATGTGATATTTTTGCGGCTTTCCCCGGTGTAGAATTGCTCAACGGAGGTATCTAATGTCGCACCAATTTGATGTGATCGTCGAACGCGATTCTGCTGGCTTCTTCGTAGCGTCGGTTCCTGCGTTACCGGGTTGCCATACGCAAGCCAAATCATTGGATGATTTGATGGAGCGCATTCGCGAGGCGATTGAGCTTTGTCTTGAAGTACAGGGCGAAGCGCCCGAACCCCTGGATTTCGTCGGCGTCCAACGCGTATCAGTTGCTGCATGACATCTTTTCCCAGTCTTTGTAGGATGGGTTGAGCGTAGCGATACCCATCGCACATTGTTTGATGTGAAAACTCAGTGATGGGTATCGCTACGCTCAACCCATCCTACGTCTGCTGATCAAACAGAAGTAAGCAATCCACCATGCTCGAATACACCGAATACACCAAATTTCTGATCGGCCTGCTGGCCATCGTCAACCCGCTGGGCGCGGTGCCGATATTCGTGGCGCTCACTTCCAACTCGCTGGAAACTGAGCGCAAGAAGATCGCCAAGATCGTGGTCGCGGCGGTGCTGATTATTCTGTACGTGGCGCTGCTGTTCGGTGACTGGCTGTTGCAGTTTTTCGGCATCACCATTCACTCCTTCAGCGTCGGCGGCGGCATTCTGATACTGATCATGGCGATCTCCATGTTGCAGGCGCGTATCAGCCCCATCTCGCAAACTGAAGAAGAAGCGCGTGAAGGTGAGTCCAAAGAATCGGTGGCGGTGGTGCCGCTGGCGATGCCGCTGCTCGCGGGGCCGGGGGCGATCAGCACGGTCATTCTGTATGCGCACAAAGACCCGGGGGTGAGTCACTATCTGGCCATGTCGTTGGATATTTTGATCGTCGGCATTCTGCTGTGGGCGGTGTTGAAATTGGTGCCGTGGATTTCGCGCCACGTGAGCCAGACCGGCATCAATATTTTCACGCGCATCATGGGGCTGATTCTTGCCGCCATCGCGGTCGAGTTTATCGCGACCGGCTTGAAGGGCTTGTTTCCGGCGCTCGTTTGAGTAGCGCAAGCATCCCTGCTTGCATGCCGGCAAGATGCCGGCGCTACCTAGATAAAATGAACATGACCCTACCTACCGACATTCTCGATTTCTGGTTTGCAGAGGAAATGCGCTCGAAATGGTTCGCCTCCACGCCGCAACTCGATGCGTCGATCAAGGAACAGTTCGAGCCCGTATGGGAAGCCGCTGTGAACGGCGAGTTGGACGATTGGCTAAGCAGCCCGGATGGCTGTTTGGCCTTAGCGATTATTCTCGATCAATTGCCCTTGAATATGTTTCGCGGCACAGCCCAGAGCTTTGCCAGCGAAGCCAAGAGCCGCGCCGTCGCCCGGCATGCTATCGACCAAGGCTACGATAAGCAGATCGACCTTGCACACTTGGCCTTCCTGTATATGCCCTTCATGCATAGCGAAAACCTGGCGGATCAGGATTTATCCGTGGCCTTATTCGAAGCGGCGGGATTGGAAAACAATCTGCGCTTCGCCAAGCATCATCGCGAGCTCGTGTGCCGCTTCGGCCGCTTTCCGCATCGCAATGCGATCTTGGATCGGGCGAACACGCCGCAAGAAATCGACTATCTCAATTCGAAAGAGGCGTTCAAAGGCTGAGCAATTTACTTCCCGCCTGCCAGCAGGAGATAGAGCAGTATCAAGTTGAGCAGGAACGACGCCAGCGCCAATGTTTGCCACACGGCAAGCGGATTGCGCGCCATCAGTGGTGTCGGCGGCAGTGCGGCCAGCGGTTGCATCTCGCCGTGTTCGAGCGCCAGCAGCATTTCCTCGGTGGTCTCGAAGCGGTTCTGCGGATCGCGCGCCACCGCCTTGAGCAATATCGTTTCCAGCCACTGTGGAATATCGGGCCGGTAGCGCGTGGGCGGCACTGGGTCGCCGAAGCGTGGATGCTGAAACGGCTCGATCTCGCCATAGGGGTATTTGCGTGTCAGTAAGTGATACAGCGTGACACCGGCGGCATATAGATCGCTTTGCACCGTAGCGGCTGCGCCCGCGAACAACTCCGGCGCGATAAAGCTGGGGGTGCCGGCATTGCCGCGCGCGCTGTCTTCGGTCCAAGGATTCATGGCCACGCCCAAATCCAATATACGCAGCTTGCCCTCGATGTCGCTATGCAGATTAGCCGGTTTGATGTCGCGGTGGATCACATGCAAACGATGCAGCGCGGACAATCCTTTCGCCAGGCGGATGCCAATCTGCGCCACATCGGCCACGGAAAAATGTTGGCCTTGATCCAGGCGCTGTTGCAGCGTCGCGCCCTCGTGGTAGCTCATCACGTAATACAGCGCGCTGCGCGCACCGGCAACTTGCGGCACGACCTGCGGAAAATAATGCGCCAGCACGCGCTTGGCCAGCCACTCTTCCATCAGCAACCCGGCGCAGCTCGCTGCATCCTCCGCCAGTAAGGGCTGAAGTGTTTTTAATACCAACACCTGCTGCGTCTCCACTTGACGCACTTTATATAGCCGGGATGCGCGCGACTCGTGCAAGCATTCCAGCACTTCAAAATCGTCGATGCGATCGCCGGGTTTCAAGCGTGGCGGCAGCGGCAGAATTTTGCCCTCGGCAAGAAAATCGTTGAGCGATTCCTCGCCCAATTGCTCGACCCGCGTCACCAGCGCCGTCGCGTTGTCTTGCCCGCCGCGCTTGATCGCATTTTCTACCAAGGCTTCGGCGGCGCGCTGCGGGTCGCGGTGCAGATGCAACAGCTCGTGCATGGCTTTCTCGCCCAGCGGCTCCCACACGCCGTCGGTGAGCAGGCAGAACACATCCCCGACCACCAGCTCGCCATCGGCGTAATCCACCGATAGAAAATCATCCAAGCCCACGGCGCGCTTCAGCACATGCTGCATGCCGGGACGATCCCAGACGTGATCGGTAGAGAGTTGTGTGAACTGTTCGCCACGCAGGCGATAGATGCGCGAGTCACCCACATGCGCGGTGTAGTAGCGGCTGCCACGCAATATCAGCGCACTTAGGGTCGTCGCCATGCCGGAAAATTCGCGCCGTGAATTAGCTTGCGCGAGCAACCAGCGGTTGATTGCGATGAGAATCTTATCGAGCGCGTAGGGCACTTCCCAGGTATCGGGCGTGGCGTAGTAATCGGAGAGCACGCCGCGCACGGTGAATTCCGCCGCCTCGCGCCCCGCTTCACCGCCGCCCACGCCATCGGCGACGGCGAGCAACGCGCCTTTCATCTGCGTGAGCGCAGGCTCCGGCGTCACGGCGCCGGCGTAATCTTCGTTTTGCTCGCGGCTACCGATGTGGGTGGCTTGGCCGACGGTTATTTGGAGATTCATAGAGAGGCATTCTAACCACGGGGCACACGGGGAGCACGGGGAATTCGCATGTCTTCCCCGTGTACCCCGTGATCCCTGTGGTTCAGATCAGATTTTCGCCGCCGTTAGATGCGCCGCGCCCCAGGTGGTGCGCCAGCGCGTCTTCACGCTCGACAGCCCAACCAGCGCCAGCACCGCGAGCCCGGCGAATATGATGAAGCCGATTTGATAACTGCCGGTAAGTTGTTTGGCGTAGCCCAAGCTCGATGCGAGATAGAAGCCGCCCACGCCGCCCGCCATGCCGACCAGGCCGGTCATCACGCCGATTTCCTTGCGGAAACGCTGCGGCACGAGTTGGAATACCGCGCCATTGCCCATGCCCAGCGCCAACATCGCGGCAACAAATACCGTCAATGCCATCCACGCCTGCGAAAAACCGAAGCTCACGATGAATAGAAAAATCGCGGCCAAGGTGTACATCACGAGCAAGGTGCGAATGCCGCCGATGCGATCCGCCACCGTGCCGCCGATGGGCCGCACCAGCGAGCCAGCGAAGACGCAGGCGGCGGTGAAGTAGCCGGCGATCACCGGGCTCAAGCCGTACTGCGTATTGAAATAAATGGTGAGCGACGAAGCCAAGCCGACGAAGCCGCCGAAGGTGACGCTGTAAAAAAACATAAACCACCAGGCATCTTTATCCTTGAGCACGGCCAGATATTGATGCAGCGATTTAGCGGGCGGACATTCCGGCGCATCTTTGGCGAAAACCAGATACACCACGAACGCGAGGCCCAAAGGAATCATGGCGAGCCCAAATACATTTTGCCAGCCATACCACATGGCCAAGGTGGGTGCGAACAGGGCAGCCAGCACCGTACCCGAATTACCCGCGCCGGCAATACCGAGTGCGGTGCCCTGATGCTCGGGCGGATACCAGCGTGAAGCCAAGGGCAACGCCACCGCGAACGCCGCGCCGGCGAAGCCCAGGAAGCCTCCAAGCAACAACACCTGCTCATAGCTGTGAACACCGAAATACCAAGCAAAGCCCAGCGCGGCAAGCACGATCACTTGCCCAATCGTACCCGCGAGTTTCGGCTTGAGATGATCCACCAGCACACCCATCACGATGCGCAACAGCGCACCGGCCAATATCGGCGTCGCCACCATCAGCCCTTTTTGCGCCGGGGTGAGCTGCAAATCTTGCGCGATCTGCACCCCAAGCGGGCCGAGCATGACCCACACCATGAAAGCCAGATCGAAATAAAAAAATGCGGCAAACAAAGTCGGCGGATGGCCCGCCTTCCAAAATTCCTTATTCATGCAACAACTCCTAAAAATTAAAACAATCGTCAGGAGTGCTATTGCAGGAGGCGTGCCAGCTTTGCGCGTGTCGCCGCTTTACGCAATTAATCAGTGCTTTATGCACGCAGATAGATCAAACGCTATTGATTGTATGCACTGTTGCATAGCATCTCGCACCAGAATGGAACAGAAAATCGAAACGTGCTCCAGAATTGAGCGCGCTATAGGTCGCAACGTGGGCCGTGGCCAACCCGTTTCATGGCGATTCTTTCACCACTCAACTTTTTTCTTGTTCTTGCCACGATAAATCGCATCCGGCTGCTGTTCGAGCATTTCGGCCAGAATGCGTAGGGCATCTGCCGCACGCGAAATTTCCTTCAGTGCGGCATTCATGTTCTGAACCGTCGGAGAATTTTGTGCGGTCAGCTTGTGCAGTGAGGTTGCGGCTTTCGCCAGCTCATCGCTGGCCTGCGTCATGTTGCTGACCATTTTCGAATCGGGACTGGCCAGACTGTTCACTTTGTCCGCCGCCTTTTCAACCTTGGCCATCGCCACCTGTGCTCCTTCCATCGCCTTGCGCATCTCGACCAGGTCTTGGCTCACCTCCTTGAAGATGGGCTTGCTCTGGGCATCGAGGCGGGTGGCCAGCGACTCGAGCTGGCGCAGCGTGGCGTTGAGCCGTTTCGGCAATTCCTGGGTGGCCGGATCCGACATAAGCTTGTTGATGGCGCTGCTAATCGACGCGACATCGGCCATGAACTTGTCCATGGCAAAACCCTCAAGCTTGGTCGTCAACTCTTCCACGGTGGTGCGGATGGTGGGGATTTCGCTGAGACCGGGGTCGAGGGCGGCGTAGTGCGGCGGCTTGCCCGGGTGGAAATCGAGATCGACGTAGAGTTGCCCGGTCAACAGGCTCTGCATGCGCAGTCGACCGCGCAGGCCGCGCTCAACCAATTTTCGCACGGTGGCGCGGTCGCGCAGGTCAACGGATTCGACGCCGCGCGTGCGCACGACATTTGGTTCGATTTCAATGATCACCGGCACCAGGAAGCGGCGGTTTTTTTCGTCATGGCCGAGCTGGATCTGTTTAACGGTACCCACCTTGACGCCGAGAAAGACCACGGGCGCGCCGACCTGCAGGCCTTGCGCGGCGCCTTCGAAGTACAGCACATGCTGCTGCCGCTCGCCGAACCAAGAGCCGCCGGCCAGAAGCAGAGTGGTGATGACCGCCAGCGCGATCGCCCCGAGGACGAAAGCGCCGATCAGCGTGGGGTTGGCTTGTTTGCTCATGCTGCACCCCGCGTGAGGAAGTGACGCACCTTGGGATGGCCTGACTTGAGTGCATCCTGCGGATTACCGGTGGGGATCATAGTGTGGGTTTCCGCATCGAGATAGATCGAATTATTGCCGATTGAAAGAATGCTGGCTAGCTCGTGCGTCACGACCACAATCGTGGTGCCGAGGCTGTCGCGCAACTCGACGATCAGCTCATCGAGTCGCTTCGCCGTGAGCGGGTCGAGGCCCGAGGAGGGTTCGTCGATGACCAGGATGTCCGGGTCGAGCGCCATCGCCCGCGCCAGACTGGCGCGCTTCTTCATGCCGCCGCTGAGCTCGGATGGATAGAAATCCTCGAAACCGGCCAGGCCGACCAGCGCCAGCTTGAAGGAAACGATCTCGTCGATACGGGCTTGCGTCAGATTGGTGTATTCGGCAATCGGCAGTGCGACGTTGTCGGCCAGGGTGAGCGAACTCCACAGCGCACCGCTCTGAAACAGGATGCCGAGCCGGCGCTTGAGCCGCTGACGGTCTTCCTCGGGCGCTCCCCAGAAATCCTCGCCGCTATACAGCACAGCGCCCTGCAGCGGGCGCTGCAGGCCGATCAACGCGCGCATCAGCGTGGTCTTGCCGCAGCCGTTGCCGCCCATGATGACGAAGATGTCGCCCTTGTTCACGACGAAGCTGAGACCGTGCTGGACGACATAATCGCCATAGCCGATGCTCAATTCGCGGACCTCGATATGGGGCGTGCCGGAAGCTTCAGTCATGGTTCAGATGTCGAGCTGGTAGTAAACGATGGTCATGATCGACGCCGCGATAGTGATCAGCAGGATGGCGGTGACCACTGCCGACGTAGCCGCACGGCCGACCGCCTCGGCACTGCGCCCGCATTGCATGCCGCGCAGGCAGCCGGCGAAGGCGATCATCGCGCCGTAGACGGTGCCCTTAGAGAGGCCGACGAGGAAATGCTTGAGTTCGAGCGCACGCAATGTCTCCGTATAGTACTCGAACATGCCGATGTCGAAGATGGTCACGGAAACCAGCAGCCCGGCGAGCATGCCGATGAAGCCGGAATACAGCGTCAGCAGCGGCACCATCAGCATCAGCGCCAGCATGCGCGGGAGCACCAGGAAATCAACCGCCGGGATGCCCAGCGTCTTGTAGGCGTCGATCTCCTCGTTGACCTGCATGGTGCCAAGCTGAGCGGCGAAGGCCGCACCGGTGCGACCGGCGATGATGATGCCGGTCATCAACGCGCCTATTTCGCGCACCATGCCGATCGCCACCAGATCGGCGATGAAGACCTGCGCACCGACCAGGCGCAACTGGTCGGCGCCCAGGTAGGCGAGAATGAGGCCGACCAAGAAGCTGATCACAGAGACAATCGGCAGCGCGCGCGGCCCAACTTCCTCGATCTCCAGCCACAGATCACGCGGACGGAAGCGGGCGCGGCCGGTGAGCAGCCGCAGCATCGATTGAGTGATCTCGCCGAGGAAGTGCAGCATCTGCGGGCCATCGCGGAAGAACTCGATGGTGGCCGTGCCGACCTGGGCGAATAGATCCTGCGGACCGTTGTTGCGCCCGGGAACTTTTTGTTCGGGAACGGCGAGCGCCATCGCCAGCAGGCGCTGCGCGCCCGGCGGCAGCCCGCTGGTATCGGCCGCGATGTCCCGCTGCGCGCAGGCCTTCAGCACGCTGCCGAGAAAAGTCAGCAGGCCGGAATCCCAATCGGTCAGGCCGGCCGCATCGAAGCGCAGGCGGCGAATCCGACCATCAAGCGCATCGAGCAGAACGTCGGACGCCGGCAGGCTAGCGTCGATGCACCAGCGTCCGCCGAGGATGATATCCAAGCGGTCTTCGTTGGCTGGGCCGGCTGGCCGGATATCAAGCTGCCACTGTGCGTCGTTTGGCATGGCCTGTGGATTTCTGAATTGGGTTAAGAGAAGAATGTGTTCTTATTTGTAATGATAGTACGGATGCGTTGGCATCGGTGTGTTGTGGCGGCTATAACCCTAAACCATGCATGACACTTATGGGGGCCGATTCGCTGGCGGCAGGGGCAGACTGGCCTCAGCCGAGCAAGAACGAAATTGAGTGAGTGCCGTGAAGAAAATGCTCGGCCGTCTTCTTCTGGTCGAACAGTGCGCCCTAGAGTGCAGGAATGTATGGCCGCTCTGCCGCTGCTGAACGTACCCTCTGCGAAAAAACTATGATCTGCTGTTTCGTACTGATAGCGGTCGGTGATAAACAGACGATGATCAGCGAACTAGCGCACAAAGCGAACAGTCACCCTTGCGGGCCGCACTAGGCAGTTGGGCGGTTCAATCGGCATGAGCCTGTTGAAACCAGAGTCGGAACCGACCTTTCTTCGGGCTGAATACAATGCAATCCCAATTGTTATAGGTATCGCTTGTTGCAAAACAGACGGGCTTGTTCTTCTTAAGCCCCTCTTTATTCAAATCGAAAAAAGGTTTGTCCCCGAGTGCATAGGTGAGATTTGAATCGCCCTTGAATTCTTCATCGATGCCACATATCAAGCCCCCGGAGAAACCGCTTTCAGTGAAAGAGTATTGCCATTTCATTGGAAACGACCTGCTAATGTTCTCGTCCTTCTTGACCTCGATATCAATGACGTGAACCACCCACCTATTCCGATCCCAGATCAGTCCAACCCGATGAACCTCCTGCTTCAACACAGGCTCCGAGACCTTCGGGTTCCAGAGCCCCAAAACCAACTCATCTCGATCGGTGCCGCTAAAATGCCCAGAACACATTTTCAAGATGCGAAATCCCGGGTACTTAGTCTTCAGGGCCACCACTTGGTCTGAAGATAACTGCTGAAAGAGAGTGGTGTGATTCCGTATGTCCGATGGCGTGAGGACATGTGCCGAGCCTGGCTCCGCGCTGGCGATCACCGAAGTTGCCCCTGCAATTGCCAACGAAATAATTCCTAGGGTGCAAAATCTAAGCATGGTCTCCACTCTTTTTAGTAGACACATGATAAGTTCGAAAATAAACGGGAGGGAAGCTCTTCTGTTTAGTACTGGTAGCGGTCGGATAGAAAAGAGCGCTGATCTGCGGTTAGGATCGCAAAGCGGACAGTGCGCGATTAAAATAACCTGCGCCGGTTTAGAGGCGCCCGACTTGTAAAGTTAGAACACATTCGTTCGCAACCATTTTATATGCTCAGAGATGCCATCTAGATCTGGAAACAAGGCGCCTTGGTTAATGCCAAGCTTATTCAAAGCTAACTTAATCTCTTTGCGGGCCCTATAGGAAATAAGGACGGATTTTAACTCTGAGGAACACCATTCATTATTTGGTTCGTTATGCACAGTAAAAACACCCAATTGGGCAATCATTCTTGGGCTCCAGTATTTTGGTATGTAGCGCTTGACTTCTTTAATGCTAAACGGGTCATAACTTTCTTCTAAATCGACCTTTTCCTTCGGAGAATACAAAAAAACCTTCGAGTCTTCGTTTATCTCATGGGCGCCAAATTCATCTTTGACGGCAAAATATATTGCCACAAGTGGATTCTTTGACCAGTCCAGCAATCTAGTAGGCAATCCATGATGTTGTGCAATTGAAAGAAGCGCCAAGGCATCATCGCCGTGTTGTTTGACATATTCATACGCCTTTTGTTTGAAAAGTTTTAACAGTAGCTTTTCGGCCTTAACATCAAAGGCAATGCCTTTATTGGTTTTGTGCCGACCGACCGAAGTAAATAGCTTATAACTTTGTTTTCTAACCCCTCTGAAAAGGTGATTCTCGCCTGCAGAAATACTTTCATCCAAGAAGGTGAACAAATCCTTTGTCGAGTCTATGCGCTTGATCATGATGTCCACTCGTTTGGAATTAAGTATGTACCCCTAGATGGAAGGGTTAGAGGGGGCAGCCAACGAGTCGCCTTTTAAATCTAGCCACAACTCAGGCTTTGCCGATCAGTGATTCTTTAGTTCTTGTAGTGCTAAAGGATAGTTTTTCATATCAATCGTAACCGTCGACAAATTTTGTTTATCCTCGCTAACAAATTTTACTGTCACATTGTTTGCTTTCTCTAGCAGCCAGTATGCATCAGGCCCAATATTCAAACCACGTACTATCACTCCTCCGTTATTGGCATCTGGTGTTTGGCGGCAAATTTCACGACTGTCAATCTCAATACACACCTTTGTCTGTGACTTCAGGTAACTCTCGCCACCCACAATGACGTAGGCTTCATGCAGTTTGTCCGTAATAAAGATTGCTAAACCGGCTTGAGAAATACCGCAACCAACAGCAACATCGTTATTACGCTGACAATAAAACGTCCAATCTCCGATACTCTTGACCACATCGAGCCCCGGCCTGTTTTCATACGCACTCGGACGACCTCGTCCCAATTCTTTTGCCATTTCCTGAATACGCTTATCAGTTGCCCGCTTATCCCCGGATTCTTCCATTAATGAAGCCTGTAGGATTTCCTTCTTGGAGATCTGCTTCGTTGTATCCAGCGGAAATGAGAGCCCAACAACATCTTTTGCAAGCATGAGCATCCCCTTAAGCGCGAGATCATTGTCAGTTATCTCGCCGGTTAGTGTTAGCGACGCTTTCCATAGCTGGCGATACCCATTCGAAATAATAAGACTGGCGGAATCGTATGCCTCCATAGTCAAGCCATGTGAATATATGGAACTACTAAGTTTAAGTTCCCCCATTCCAACAACGCCATAAGAAGGGGTATATGTGGTCGTCGTGCTGATAGACCCGCCATATAGAATTTGACCTGTGGTCTGTGACGAAGAAATACCGGTTTGTCCGCGAATTTCATAGGGGAGCCGATGCTCAACCGCACTTGAGCCAAGATAGTGGCGTGCATAGAATATTGTCATCTCCGGTTTCTCCGACTTCTCCCAGCCGAGCGAGGACAATGCCGTTTCGATCAGTTGCATTTCACTTTGCGTGGCAAGATCGTATACAGCGCCCTTTATAGGGACTACCTTGTAAGTTTTATGCTTGTACCTATAAAGCGTCCCATCAGATAAATATTTGATGGAGGCGACATTGTAAACACTTACATCTGTCGACTTGGGCGGAGAGGATGCTACGCAGCCTGCTAAGGAAGGCAGCAAGACCCAAAATGCCGCGGCCAATGTCACGGTATGCGATTTATTCATAGCTTCCCCTTCGCTGATAAGGCCCGACAAGTGCCGTGTGGTTTTTTTATCTTGGCGATGTTCGTTGCACCGCTATGCGCAGTATTAGCCACCGCTCCAACTATATAGAACCACCTTGGGTATAGCTAGCGGGGGCTGAATGGCTGCCCCTGAAGGATGGTGATTGGCTTGGTGCTGAATGGCATGACTGATACCGCTGCAAAGCGGTCCTACGGCAATCAAACCATGAACAGCTTTGTTTCGATCACAAACATTATCAAATCCAACTTTGACACATGTTGATGGCGCGTATCCCCTAGCGTCCTTCCCCAAACAAAGCCCTTCTGATATCGCCGAGTTTTAGCAATCGCGCCTCGCACAAAAACGCGATAGTCCTAGCGCAGGGTATATTTAAGGGTTAGGCAGGTTCAAGTTCAACGTGGACACGGCACCCGATCGCGGTAGCGATGTTCACCAAGGCATCGAGCGAGAAGCGCGATACGCGGCCACGCAACAGGTCGTTCATGCGGGGTTGGGTCACGCCACACTGGTTGGCTGCTTCGGCTTGTGTCCAGGCGTTTTCTTTCACGATGGCGGCGATTTTTTGCATGAGTTCGGCCCGTGCGCGCAAATTGGCCGCTTGTTCGGGGGTATCGGCAATCGCGTCCCACACGCTGGCGTAGCTTTCAATTTTGGTCTTGCTCATTTTCGACCTTTCATCAATTGAGTGTAGCGTTCCTTGGCAGTGTCGATGTCTCGCTTGGACGTGGTTTGCGTTTTCTTTTGGAAAGCGTGAAGCACGTATACCGCGCTCGCAAGACGCGCCGTGTAGATCACCCGATAGGTGCCGGAATCATCCCATATCCTGATTTCCTCAACGCCTTTGCCGATTGATGGCATGGGTTTGAAGTCGTCCGGTTGATCACCTCGCTGCACCTTATCCAGCTGATATCCCGAATCATGCCTTGCATCCTCAGGGAAATCTCTTATGCACTTGAGTGAATCACCGAGGAATCGCACTGGTTTCATAGGCCTAAGTATATCCATATGGATATACAAAGCAAGTAAATTAATATGCGAGCTTTTCTGCTACACGCCCGAATCCCGCGAGCAAAGCGTACACCGACCAGTCAACAGAGCCTGGAACCGAAATGAGAAATGGCCTATCGAGTTTCCCCAAACAAAGCCCGTCTGACATCGCCGAGCTTTAGCAAGCGCCCTTGAGCAACAGCGCGATAATCTTCGCGCAGCCCTTTGCTCAGAATGTATCCCGACACCACCAAGGCGGGGATCAGCATCAATACGAACGCCCAGGCAAATTTGCCCGGCAAGGCCAAGCCGGCAAGTGACAGCAGATAAAGCGGCCAACTGAACAGCAGGCCGCGCAGGGTGTGCTTGATGATCAACAGCGCGCCGAGCAGGAGGCGCAAGTTGCGCTGACGGTAGGAATGGTAGGCGGCGTCGAATACGGCTTGGGTGAGTTCGTCCATTTGCACGGGACAATACTCCGACGAGACATCACACCACAAGCGTTAAAGAGCCTCTACAAAAGCCTTAAACGTGTCATTGCAAGGAGCGCAGCGTAGACGCAATCTGCACGTGCCCGGTTGCGTGGAAAGCAAGATTGCTTCGCTGCATTCGCATACGACTCCGCACGGGCTTCAGCCCATAGCGGATCAGAGTTCCCTTGTGGGGCAATGACAAGCTTTTGAAAAGCTCCCTAGGAGAAGTAATCGCCGTCTATATCGCGGGCATGATGCAACACCCGAACAACCAATAAACCGTGTGCATCCGGCAAATAAAAAACGATGTATGGCGTGGGTGTCGGAAAGCTGCGCAATCCATCCGACAATTCCGGACGCGCCCTGCCCATCTCCGGTTGTGTACTCAACAGCGAAACCGTTGCCTGGATCGAATCCAAGACACCATCCGCAGCAACAGGATTTTCTTCCGCTATTGTCAGCCACAGTTCGAGAAGATCAGTTTCCGCCGAACTGGTATAGCGAACGCGCGGCATCAGGCAGATTTACGCTTCTTGAGCAATTTCCGGCCTTGTTGTTTCAGGCTGGAAAAATCGATTTCCTTCACACGCCCTTTCTTTACGTCGTCGAGGCCCATGGCGATATCCTGGCGCAAGCCATCAAGCTGAACCGCCTTGACTTGCTCGTAGGCTTCAAACAGCCGCAATGCTTCGCGAATCACCTCACTCGCGGAACCATACATGCCGGATTCAACCCGCTGGCGAACACGCGCCTCCAACTCGGGGGGCAAAGATACGTTCATTGACATAGCGGCGCTCCTAAATGAAATAGCAAAGCAAATTATGGCAGTTTATGGCATAGATTGCCATAACAGAGCCCGCATCTAAAACCGTGAGCCGCACAAGGCGGCTAGTTTTCCACTCCTTCCTCCTCACAGGGGGAAGGCTGGGATGGGGGGTGAAAGACATCCTCTTGTCTCGGACACTGCACACCCCCACCCTCCCATCCAGGGAGAGGGAATGACGACACAAGTTTTGACTTTCTACACGACCGCCGTAACGGTCAAAGCCTTCACAGCCCCCGGCAAAGCCGGGGGGGGTTTACCTCACTAAATCAGTGACAATCCATCGCCACACCCACCTGCGGCATCTTGGCCAAGCCGGTCTCGCGCGCATGTTCTTGGAACGCCGGATTGCGCCAGAAGAAGGCACCGGGCATGGTGGTCGGGATCACTAGCGCGTAGAACAACATGCGGCCCACGGCGGCGGCGGCTATCGCCACCATGCTGATTAACACCCATGCAACTAAGCCAATCGTGCCCTGCGGGAAAAATACCGCGAACGACAGCAGCGCAAGCAGCGCCAAGCCCAATGCCGCGTTACGTGAACGATAGGTGTATGCGAAATTTGTCGTCTGCACTTGATGTGCGGCGGCACCTTCGCCGCCCATGCGCTGCAGATCGCGCGCATGGAAAACCAGACCGACTAATTCCAGCACCAGCCCTGCGACCACCACCCAGGCTAGGACACCGAGCAGCACTGCGCCGTCATCGGCCAGCGGCGCGAACACCAAGCCCACCGCCAGCGGCCCCAGCATGAGCATGGAACCATAGAAGCTGGTGAGCACCTGCCAGTGATTCCAAAACGGACGCGCCGGGATGCGATAAATTTTGTGCATGAAGTAGAGCGCAGCCAAGCCGGACAGCGCCGCACCGTAGCCGCTCACGCTCGTCAGCGTGGACAACCACGCCGGCGACAGCCACTGGCCCAGTTGCGGGAAGGCGCTCATGACGGTGTACGCACCGAGCAGGTTGTAGAACACGGCGATGCCCGCTACTTCGCGCGATACCGGCGAGTAGCGCAGATTATTGAAGGCGCGATAGAAGCGATGCGGCCGTCCAAGATGCAAAGTGGAGAGTACCAGCGCTAGGGTTTGCAGGCCGATCATGCCGAACAGAAACGCGGGGCGTGCGATGGGGTGCGCATCGGCGGCCAACATTTCCAACCCGAACAGCGGGCCGAAGAACAGCACTAGGAAAGCACCAACTACCGCCTGCGAGATCAGCGTGAACACCACCAAAGGATTTTCGCGGGTGGAGAGTTTTTTCAAGCCCCAGCCAAGCTTTTCATTTCTCAGCATGGGTTGTGGCTGATATTCGCCCCCACCCCCGCCCTCCCCCGCGTTGCGGGGGAGGGAGTTATCCGAGGTGCGTACATAGCGCAGCGGGTTGCTATCGGTGCGGGTCATTTCGCGCGGCAGGGTCTTGGTTTGCTGGAAGCGGATATTCGGGTGCGTGATGTTTGGATCGGGGAAACCGGGAATCGTGATCTCTGCTTGAATGCGATTTTCGGGTTTGGTCTCCATCACGCCGAAATCGAGCGCGTTGCCCAGACAAGCAGCAGCGCACGCCGGCTTTAAACCCACTTCCAACCGGTCCACGCACATATTGCATTTGGACACATGACCCGCGACCGGGTCGAGCTGCGGCGCGTTATAGGGGCACACCCAGGTGCAGTAGCCGCAACCGAAACAAATGTCCGGGTCTTGCAGCACCGCGCCGTATTCGGCGAACTTGGTGTAGGCGAGCGTCGGGCAACCTTTGAGACACACCGGATCATCGCAGTGGTTACACGCCATGGAAATATTCATGCGGGTGTAGGACGGATACGCCCCGCCTTCCAGATAACCTACCGAGCGGAACGCCAGATGCGCCGGGGTTTCGTTTTTCTCGGCACACGCCGCTTCGCACGCATGGCAGCCGATGCAGTTGTCGGCGTTGAAATAAAAGCCGTGCTGCTTGTAGCGATCGGGGTTGCTTGACACCGCCGCATCGCCGTTGATGTTGAGGCTCTGGCCGCGTAAGTCATGGCCTTCCGGCACGGTCTCGATCGATTGACCCCAGCGGTTCAGCTCGGGGTGCTCGACCTTCGGCACGAAGGCGTAGGGTTGTTCTTTGGGTCTGGGTTCAAACATAGTCAACTCTCTTTCAATACGCACGCGCTGCCGCATTCGCCGCCGCTGCCGCTACCTGATCCGCCGCCGGTTCGATGCGCACGGAACACTGCTTGTAGGCAGGCTGGCGCGAATGCGGATCGAGCAGGCCCAGGGTCAGCCGATTCACGCAATCATGAAAATGGAAGGGAATGAACACCATATTGCGCGACACGCGTTGGGTGAGTTGCACCATCACCACCGCTTCGCCGCGTTTTGAGGTGAGCCGCGCATAGCCACCATGCATCACCTCCAACTCGGCCGCCGCATCCGGATTCATTTCCATGTAGGGCGTCGGGCTGAATTTGTTGGCGTTGCCGACCTTGCCCGTGCGCGTGCGCGTGTGGAAGTGCTCGACCACGCGGCCCGAGTTGAGCCAGAAGGGATATTCTTCATCTGGTTTTTCATTGTTGTCGACAAAGGCCAAGGGAATCAGTTTGGCTTTGCCATCCGGGTACTGAAATTTTCCATCCGCGTATAAACGCTGCGCGCCGGTTTCTTCACCATCGCGGCAAGGCCACTGCATGCCGCGCTGCGCTTCAATCTTGGCGTAGCTCATGCCTGAGATATCCAAGATGCGATCTTCGCCTTTGGACAACACTTTCATTTCTTCGAACACCGCTTCCGCCGTCTCTGGGAAGCTTGGGCCTTTGCCGTTGCTCAGGCGTTTCGCTAACTCGTTAAAAATCCACAGGTCAGGTTTGGATTCGCCATTGGGTGGCATCACATTGCGAATCAGATTCACGCGGCGCTCGGTGTTGGTGAAGCAGCCTTCCTTCTCCGCCCACACCGCTGCCGGCAGAAACACGTGGCTGTACTGATTGGTCTCGACATCGCTGTACGCATCCTGCACCACCAAGAACTCCAGCTTCTCCAGCGTCTTGCGGATGCGATTGGTGTTGGGCATGGAGGTCATGGGATTGGTCGCCACCAGCCACAAGCCTTTAATCTGTCCGGTCTCGATGGCGGGGAGGATATCGGTCATGAACTGGCCGCGCTCCTTAGGAAAGAAGTCTGGATCGACATTCCAGAATTTTGAAATTTCGTCGCGATCTTTTTCCTTCTCCAGTGCGCGATAACCCGGCAGGCCAGAACACGATGACCATTCGCGCGTGCCCATGGCATTGCATTGGCCGGTAATGGAAAGCGAGGTGCTACCGGGTTTGCCGATGTTGCCCGTGATGAGATTGAGATTGTTGATCGCCACCACGCCGTCGGAGCCATGCGTGCTCTGGTTGATGCCCATGGTCCAGATGCTCATGGCCTTGGGCGCTTTCGCGTACAAGCGTGCCACATTGCGAATGGTGTCTTCGTCGATGCCGCACTGCTGCGACGCGGTGAGCGGGTCCCAGCGTTCGACTTCTGCTTTGAACGCTTCGAAATCCGCACAGTGCGCGTCGATGTAGTCCTGTTTCTGTAAGCCTTCTTTCAAGATCACATGCGCCATGGCATTGAGCAGCACCACGTCGGTACCCGGCGTGATCGCCAAGTGCATGTCGGCCATTTGCGCGAACATAGTGACGCGCGGATCGATCACGATCACGGGGAACTTGCGCTTTTCCAATGCTTCTTTAAGCCGCCAATAAATCACCGGATGCTGCTCGGGAAGATTGGAGCCAAAAGCGATCAAACAATCGGTGTGGTCAAAATCCTCATAGCAACCGGGCGGGCCATCCGATCCGAAAGAGCGCTTATAGCCCGACACCGCTGACGCCATGCATAGCGTGGTGTTGCCGTCGTAGTTGTTGGTGCCGATCACCCCGCGCGCCAACTTGCCTAGCGTATAAAACTCTTCGGTCATGATCTGGCCGGTGGAGATCACCGCAAAGGCATCGCGACCGTAGGTTTCTTGGATACGTTTGATTTCGCTCGTGGTCTTATCCAGCGCCGCATCCCAGCTCACTTCACTGAACGCTTCATGGCGATAATCGCGCATCAGCGGCTTATCGCCGCGTCCAGCGGTCTTGCGAAACAGCTCGTGCTCCAAAATACCTTTGATGCACAACTTGCCACGATTCACATCGGCATCGGCCACGCCTCTTGATGAGACCGCCGTGCCTGTATCATCCAGGCCGACTTCGATAGAACAGCCGGTGGAGCAGTAGCCGCACGTCGTGTAACGCCACTCGACGACACCCTTGTCGACGAGCTTGATGGGATTTTTTTTGTTGCGACCGAGCAGCATGAATTTCTCCGGCAAAACAATTGGGCTGGGTTACTAACTCCTTCCCCCTTTTAGGGGGAAGGCTGGGATGGGGGTATTAGGGCTTCTCTCACCCCCACCCTAGCCCTCCCCCTGCAAGGGGGAGGGAATGTCTCAGTGGTTCGGACACCCTTCACTGGGCGTCAGCGACAGAAACACCTTCCCGCCCTCCACCCGCACCGGGAACGACGCGGCGCAGCCTTCATCCGGTGCAACCGCGATGCCGGTCTCCAGTGCGATATTCCAGTTGTGCAGCGGACACGCTACGGTGCGGCCGTAGATAATGCCCTGGGATAAGGGGCCGCCTTTGTGCGGACACTTGTCACGCAAGGCGAATACCTCATCCTGCATATTACGAAACACGGCGATATCACCCAGCGGCGTCTTCACCACGCGCGCGCCATCCTTCGGGATGTCGCTCACGCTTCCCACTTCGATCCATTTTTCGGTTTGCATGGCTACTTTCTTGGCTGCGGAATTCATACGGTTTGCTCCTCAATCACTTTCAGTGGTGTGAACTCATGTTTGTCCACACCCTTGGCACGCTCGGCCCAGGGGTCGAAGCGATAGATTTCTTGTGACTCAAGGAGACGCTTGTAGGCTTCAGCGCGGCCTTCTGCGTCATCCACCACGCGGCCTTTGATGTAGGCCAGACCCACCCGCTCCACCCACGGTGCAGTGCGTTCTAAATAGCGTGCTTCTTCACGGTAGATCTGCATGAAGGCAGCGGCGTATTCCAGCACTTCTTCGCGCGTGGTAACGCGGCATAGCAAATCGGTGGCGCGCACTTTCACGCCGCCATTGCCGCCTACGTGCAGCTCCCATCCCGAATCAATGGCGACCACACCAAAGTCTTTGATGGTGGCTTCAGCGCAATTGCGCGGGCAACCGGAGACGGCCATTTTGTATTTATGCGGCGTCCACGAGCCCCAGGTCATTTCTTCTAAATCGATGCCCATCTGCGTCGAGTCTTGCACGCCAAAGCGGCACCATTCGGAACCGACACAGGTCTTCACCGTACGCAACGCCTTGCCGTAGGCGTGGCCGGAAACCAAACCGCGATCGGCTAGGTCGCCCCACACCGCAGGCAAGGTTTCTTTTTTCAAGCCGAGCAAATCGATGCGCTGGCCGCCAGTGATTTTCATGGTGGGCACTTCGAACTTCTCCGCCACATCGGCAATCGCGCGCAATTGATCCACCGTGACCGATCCACCAAACAGCCGTGGGATCACCGAGTAGGTGCCATCCTTCTGAATGTTGCCGTGGGCACGCTCATTGATGAAGCGCGACTGGTAGTCATCCTTCGCCTCCTTAGGCCAGGTCGAGATCAGGTAATAATTGAGGGCCGGGCGGCAGGAAGGACAACCGTCGGGCCGCTTCCATTCGAGCTTGCTCATCACTTCGGGAATGGAAATGAGCTGCTGATCGCGAATCGCGGCGCGTACTTGATCATGGGTGTAGTCGGTGCACTTGCACATGGGTTTGGCTTCGGGCGCTTCATAATCACCACCCAGCGTTTGGGCCAAAATCTGCTCCACCAGGCCTGTGCAGGAGCCGCACGACGCCGCCGCTTTGGTGTGGGCTTTCACATCGTCTAGTGTGAACAAGCCTTTAGTGATAATGGCCTTGGTGATATCACCCTTGCACACGCCGTTACAGTCGCAGACTTGATCGGTATCTTTCATCGCAGCCGCACGACTCTGCCCACCGTGGCCCGCATCGCCCAAATGCGTTTCGCCAAACAGCAAGCGGTTACGCAACGCGGAAACATCGGTGCCTTCGCGCATCAGTTTGAAATACCAATTGCCATCGCCGCTCTCGCCATAGAGCACGGCGCCGACCAGTTTGTTTTCCTTCAGTACCAATTTTTTATATAGGCCGCCCTTGGGGTCGGACATCAACAAATTTTCTGTTCCCTCACCGCCCAGATAATCACCGGCGGAGAACAGTTCGATGCCGGTGACCTTGAGCTTGGTCGAAGTGACCGAACCGGTGTAGCGTCCGATGCCGTATTCGGCCAAATGATTCGCGCACACCTTAGCCATCTCGAACAGCGGTGCAACCAGCCCATACGCTATGCCGCGATGCGATACGCATTCGCCGATGGCATAGATGCGCGGATCAAATGTTTGCATGGTGTCGTTGACTACGATGCCGCGATTGCAATGGATGCCGGCGGATTCGGCCAACTGGGTGTTGGGGCGAATGCCCACCGCCATTACCACCAAATCGGCTGGCACTTCCTGGCCATCTTTGAAGCGCACGGCGGCCACGCGGCCGTCTTTGCCAATGAGCTGCTCGGTCTGTTTGCCCATCAGGAAATTGAGCCCTTTATCTTCCAAGCTCTTTTGCAACATTTTGGATGCCACATCATCCAACTGCCGCTCCATGAGATGCTCGGGCAGATGCACTACGGTCACATCCATGCCACGCAGCTTCAAGCCATTCGCTGCTTCCAGCCCGAGTAGGCCGCCGCCGATCACGACTGCGTGCTTGTATTTAGCGCTCGCCTCGACCATGGCATCCACATCGTGAATATCGCGGAAGCTGATCACACCTGCCAGATCGTTGCCGGGCACGGGCAGCATAAAAGGATTGGAGCCGGTGGCGAGAATCAGGCGGTCATATGCGGCGCTGGTGCCATCTTCTGCATGCACGGTGCGATTTTTACGATCAATGCGTGTAATTTTTTTGTTCAGATGCAGGGTGATGCCGTTTTTTTCATACCAATCGACATCATTGAGCATGATGTCCTTGATGGTCTGCTCGCCAGCCAGTACCGGCGACAACAAAATTCGGTTGTAGTTGGCATAGGGCTCGGAACCGAACACAGTAATGTCGTACAGATCGGGCGCCAATTTGAGCACCTCTTCCAGCGTGCGCACGCCCGCCATGCCATTGCCGACCATCACTAATTTCATGCGTTTCATCGTTTGCTCCATTACGTTTCTATTACCTAAATAAGTGAACAAGCTTTACCTAAGCTGCCGCCAAGCTGCCCGTCTCCACCGCCGCGATCGCCTTTGCCTGATTAAAATCCTGCGAATAGCCCGATGCATACAAGCAGCAAGCGAGTTGATTCACCAGCGGCAGCGGCGCCGATATTTCACGTGCCAGTACACGTTTGATCCAGCGCGCGGTCGACACCGCATCGCAGGTGTCAGGGATCGGCGGCACACTTTTGATCGGGCCGGATTCAGCCTCAAACAACACACGTGATTCGCCGCCTTGAAAATAGCGCAACTCCGGGCGACGCTTGGGATTGGCGTAAGGCTCACCTTCGGTGCCACGCAAGAGCAAGGCATCGAAGCCGGTGGTGATTAGGAAATCGGATAGCAGTTGTAAGTAATCGGGATGGCTCGCACTGATCAAACGCAGCCCCACACCATTGAATGGATCAATCAACTTGACCAGCGTATGTGCGCTATTGCGCACGCCGAGTCGGCTGCGCGCATTGAGCAAGGACGCCAAGCCCGGGCTCAACGCGCTGGTGGGCACGAATGCGATCAGATCATTGGCGAGACGCGTCTCCGCTTGCGCGAGCGTGGCGCATGGCAAGATATCCAGCTCCCGCATCACATGCACCGTCGCGACGCGGCCATGGCCTTCCAACTCGCCATGCAACAGCACCGGCACGCCGAATTGCTTGAGCCATAAGGCGATCAGCGGGGTGAGATTGGCCTGACGGCGCGCGCCGTTGTAGGTGGGAATCACCACCGGACGTGGACCGCTCGCCGGCGCGGTCAGTTTGTAAACGCGCTTATCCACTGCCTGATAGAAACCGAGCAACTCGTCGAGCGTCTCCCCCTTCATGCGCATGGCCATCAACAAGCCGCCCAATTCCATATCGGGCACGCCGCCATCGAGCATCGCGCTCATCAAACGTTGGGCATCGTCTTCGCTCAACGGCCGGCTGCCATTAGGGCCACGGCCGATTTCTTTTAAATAGGCGGTGTAGTTCACGCTGGTATCCCGATCATGGCGCCGACTGGATGCATTTGGATTTCTTTCATTTATCTCTCAGATGTTTTCCTCTCTAATGCAATCCTCGTGCCACTATCGTTTTCATATATTTTTCATAGTCTTATTAAGGAGGGTTGGAATTGTCATATAAGGGCATGCTTATTTGTGGTGCATGAATAGGTGATGACGCCTCATGCTGGTGCGAGACCTGAAACAGGCCAAAAAAACCGCTTTTTAAATATGGCCGAATAGCCTCAGCCGCACCGCACCGGTAGAATACGGCCTCCTCATGCGATCCCTCCTGGCCTGCCTCCTCCTGCTGATTTTCAACCACGCCGCGCTGGCCGCGACTGAAGATGTGTTCCGTCGCTATCAAGACCGCATCGTGCAAGTACGTATTTTGGTGGCGGCAAGCGGCGCCAAGACGGGCATGGGTTCAGGCTTCGTCGCCACGCCCGATGGTTTAATCGTCACTAACTATCATGTCATCGCCGATCTGGTGCAGCAGACTGGTCAATATCGCGGCGAGATTCTCGGCGCGGACGGCAAACTCGGTAAGTTGGAGCTCATCGATTTCGATGCGGTGCATGATTTGGCGCTGGTGAAATCAGACCTACCGCAACCGCGCCCGTTTGAATTGCATACCGGTTCGTTGCCGACCGGCATGCGGGTATTTTCCATCGGTACGCCGTTCGACTTGGGCTTCACCATCGTCGAAGGCACTTACAACGGACTGCTGGAACAATCGCTGTACGAGAAAATTCATTTCACCGGCTCGATCAATCCTGGCATGAGCGGCGGCCCGGCGGTGTTGAACAACGGGCGCGTGGTGGGCGTCAATGTCGCCACCGCCGGCAATCAAGTGAGTTTTTTGGTACCGGCGAAATATGTGCGCGCCCTGCTGAGCCGCACGCATGGCGCAAAACCATTAACCCCGAAGGCCGCCCAAGCGCGCTTGCGCGACCAATTGATCGCGAACCAAGCGGCTTATATGACGCAGATCATGTCCGCGCCGTTTATGACCAGTCAACTTGGCCAGTATCAAGTGCCGGGCCGCCTCGCGGGCTTTATGAAATGCTGGGGCGATTCGCAGCAATTGCCGGAAAATCGTTTTGACCAAGCCACGCAGGAGTGTTCCTCGGAAGACGACTTGTATGTATCGCGCACGCAGACCACCGGCATCGTGCACTTCCAGCACCAATGGCTGGCCGGCAAGCAGCTCAATCGCTTCCGCTTCTTCAATCTGTATCAGGCGCAGTTCAACGCCAATTACCCCGGCCTGCGCGCGACGCAAGAAGATGTCACCAAATTCAGTTGCCACACGGATTTCGTCAAAACCAACGGCGTGAGTTTCAAAGCCGCGTTGTGCCTGCGCGCATACAAGCGCCTGCCTGGTTTGTTCGACGCGGTGTTGAAAGCCGCCACCCTGAATGAAAACCAACGCGGCGTGCAAACCACGCTGGTGTTGGCGGGCGTATCCGCGGAGAACGTGACGCGCTTTACCAAGCGCTACTTGGGAAGCTTTCGATGGAGCCCGTAGTCATCGCCGAAGTGTTGGAGAAATCCGGCAAGGTGCATGAGCGCGTGCGGATCACGCGCTTTCCCGCGGTCATCGGGCGTGGCTACGACAGCGATATGATTCTGAGCGACGAATTTGTTTCCGCGCATCACGCACAAATCGTGCTGGATGAAACCGGGCAGCCGGTGATCAAAGATCTCGATACGGAAAATGGCACTTATCTGTTGCCGACGATGCAGCCGGTTAGCCATCTCGCGCTCGGCGCGGAAACGCTGCTGCGACTCGGCCAAACACTGGTGCGTTTGCGCCGGCCGGAATTTCCGGTGGCGCCGACGCGCATTGATACGCTCATGCACAGCCGCCTGACCCAATTTTTTAGCAGCGGGTTGATGCTCACGGCGCTGGGCTTGCTGCTGCTGGGGATGCTCGGCTTCCATGCCTACCAAATCTCGGCGCAGCAAATCAAACTCAGCAAACTGTTGTTGGAGACCCTCGAAATCGCCATCTTAGTGCCGACCTGGGCCGGGCTCTGGGCGATTTTAAGCCGCGTTTTCGCGCACCATACCGCTTATGTCTCGCATGCCGTGATCGCCGCACTCGCCGTCATCAGTTTTTTCGTCGCGGATACCTTAGCGGAATACTACGCATTTGGATTTTCGGCGCAGCTCAGTGCTGAAATCTTGTTCCATGCTTTATTTGGATTGATTGCAGCCTTGGTGCTGTATGGGCATTTGCGCTTTGCGACCTTGCTTTCGCCCAAACGCATCGGCGTATTTTCCGGCATGATCGCGGCGGGGATCGTGGCTCTTTCCGGTTTCGCCACTTATGTCCAGGGCTTGGATTTCAACGACACCCTGCCCTATCCACCGGAACTTAAACCGGCGCAGTTTCGCATGGTGCCGGAACAGTCGCTCGATGCCTTCATCCGCGCTGCGGAGCAGTTGCCGCAGCAGATTAATCCGCGCAACTAGCTGGTTCAGTACTTATCCCACAATTCAGGGCGTGCCCAATATTTGCTATTGAGCCACTCCGGCGTGGTTTTGTAGGTGCGCAAATCGAATTTTAGTAGCGCGAGCGGCAGACCGTTTTGGGCGTAGACATTCACTCGCTCCATGCCGAGGCCGATCAGGTCGTTGTATTCCCAAAAACTGGCGTGATTAAGCCAAGCCTTGCCGATCGGCGCCAAGACATACAGCTGCTTGGCGTGAACATCGCGCAGACTGGCCAGCAACATACTGGCGTCGCGCTTAGGCAAATATTCCAGCACCCCGGTGATGAAGACAAAATCAAAGCGGCCAGCCGTGCCCACTTGATCCAGCCAATCGCCTGCGGCCAAATGCGTTAAAACAGAACTAGGATTTGCAGCAACATAATCGGTAAACACCTCGTCCGCTTGCGGCCCGATCGCTAGTACGGTGCGCGGCTTGGCATCGTTCAACGCCATAGCGATATCCGCGAGATATCCTTGATTTTTGCCGTGCCCCATTTAGGTTTGCCCGATGTTATGGATAAGTACAACGCCCTACCCACTATATGACAAATTGATATTTTTATAATTTAGACAACGAACTTTAGTCCGTAAAGTTAAATATTGGCGCCGATAGTTACTCTATCACATTAACTATCCTATCTAATTACCGGATTTGTTGCGGTTTTGTAATTATGTCGCTATGCTTGGCTCACACATCGGGGGGTGAGCGATATGGCTGTCATTACCGTGTTCAACCAAAAAGGTGGGGTGGGTAAAACCACAACGAGTTTGAATCTGGGCGCTGCGCTTGCGCGCGCCGGCTGTCCGCCGCTACTGATCGACCTCGATCCGCAAGCGCATCTCACCCTAATCACCGGCAGCGCGGTCGATTCGGGCGAGGACAGTATTTTCAGCTTCTACCTCAAGACACGCCCGCTGACCGAATTGATTCGGCCGGCCGGCAATATCGGGCGCATCATCCCTTCGCATCTCGATCTGGCGAAAGCGGACACCCTCTTCGGCAAGAGCTATAACGTGGTGACGCGTTTGGCGACCGGACTCAGCACGGAGGCCATGCAGCAAGACAGCGCGCCGATTGTGATCGATTGTTGCCCGATGCTGGGGGTGTTGTCCTTGAACGCCTTATTCGCATGCGATCTCTTGCTCATCCCGATTTCCACCGATTTCTTGGCATTGAATGGCGCAGTGCAAGTGGAAAAGACCTTGAAGGCCTTGGAGCAAGTACTGAAAAAGCGCCTGCCGCGACGCTATCTGCTGACCCGCTTCGACAAGCGGCGCAAAATGACGCGCCAAATCCTGGCACAGGCGCAAGAAAAATTCGGGGATGATTTATGCACCACCACCATCGCGGAGAATGTCAGCGTGGCCGAGAGCCCGGCCTTGAATAAAACGATTTTTGAGCACGCGCCGAACAGCCGGGGGGCGCAAGATTATGAAGCGTTACTGGAAGAATTAGTCGGCAGTGGCTTCTTTGCCGGCGCGGAAATAACCCTGCCACGCAACAAACGAACCGACTACGGGCGTGGCCCGCGCTTGGTATATCAAGCGGGCGTTTGAGCCTTAGCCAAAAATAAATGTGTAACGCGTTGAGGCTTCACTGGTGTTGACTTGGTTTTTCGGGGCCCCTGCGAGCCGCCGAGTAGCGCAGCCATGCCGGGGGAAGTCGGCGAGCACTGTCTGAGCGCGTGGCCGCGCAGCGGATCGCGCGAGTTGCGCAGCCGCCCGGCTTGGCGAGCAACGCAGGGGAGTCGCCCAGCGGGCGACCGGCGAACGGGGTGTCTTTTTCTTGGGTTACTTTCTTTTGGACAAGCAAAAGAAAGTAACTGCCCGCCGGGGCATGAACGGCCCCAAAAAAAATGCGCGTAGCGCACGATACAAAAGCCAGACATGATGCAAACTTTACACTTTATGGTTTGGCTTCGCTTTTCATTTGAGAGCCTAACGCTACTTCGTAATCAAATTAATCATCCCTTCCACATCAAGATTTTCCTGACGTGTCTCGGCGGGTCGCTCGGCGCAATCAAGTATTTCGCAGCTCATATACATTTGACGCAGCCGCTTTTCCGCGGTGTCACGATCCGCAGCTTGAATCGTGATTTTGTCCACCCGCTGGCCGTTGCGGGTACGGATGTTGAATTCGTATTTATTCATGGCGCCCCTCGCTTCAAAATAGCTTATCTACGATTCTCTGGAGTACTCCGGTTTCGGCTCGCGCGCCAACAGGTCTTCCAAGGCTTGGCGCGGTGACAAGCCTTCGAACATCACGCGATACACTTCGCGAGTGATCGGCATTTCCACTTTCACGGCATCCGCCATGCTCAACACCTCGGCGCAAGTGTGCACGCCTTCGGCGGTGTGCCCGAGTTGTTCGAGAATCGTCTGCAGTGCTTGACCCTGCGCGAGCCCCAAGCCTACGCTGCGGTTGCGCGACAAATCGCCGGTGCAAGTGAGGATTAGATCACCCACGCCAGCCAAACCCATGAAGGTTTCCGGCCGCCCGCCCAGGGCGAGACCTAAGCGGGTGATCTCGGCTAGGCCGCGCGTAATCAACGCGGCGCGCGCATTGAGACCAAAGCCCATGCCGTCGCAGATACCGGCGGCGATGGCCATCACGTTTTTCACCGCGCCGCCCAATTCCACCCCTACTACATCGCTGCTGGAATAGACGCGCAGATGATGATTGTTGAGCCGTGCGGCCACCTCCAGTGCGAACGCGGCATCGTTGGATGCCAACGTCAGCGCGCACGGTAAGCCCCGCGCTACTTCCTGCGCAAAACTAGGGCCGGACAACACACCCCGCGGCACATCGGCGTGCAGCGTCTCTGCCGCGACTTGATGCAAGAGCTTGGCGCCGCCCGGCTCGAAGCCTTTGCACGCCCACACGATGGCCGCCGTATTCCCCGTTTGAGTCAGCGCGGTCAACAGCGCGCGAAATCCGCTGGTCGGCACGACCGCGAGAATCAATTCGGCGCCCTCGATCGCCTGCGCCAAGTCGGCGCTTAAGGCAATTGAATCGGGCAGAGCAAACCCTGGGAGATACCGCACGTTTTCGCGCGTGGCGGCGATCGCATCGATTTGCCGACGATCGCGCGCCCACAGCGTGATGGGATGGTGTGCGGAAAGACTGATGGCCAGCGCGGTGCCCCACGCCCCCGCACCGAGGACGACGATTTTCAAATGCCCCACACTTCTTTCAAAGGCACAAAGCCGCTTTGCCCGTCGCGATGTTTGACTTTGACCCAACCGCCGCCGGCGATTTCGACCAAATCCAAGGCCACGTCACGCTCGGCCTTGAATGCCAGCGCTGCTGCAGCATCTGGCTGGCTGCGAATCTCGGCGACGGCAGCGGTGATTAATACGGTGCGCTTAGCGGCGAGTTTGGACGACTCCATCCACGCCAGCGCGCCGCTCGCATCACGCACTTTTACCCATTTATCCAAAGCGACGATGATTTCCACCGGATAGTGGCGGGAGAGAATAAACAGCTTCTTCGCCTGCGCGGAGGGTGCGTCGTACAACACCGCCGCCTCGGCGTCGACGGAGCGGAATTCAAGCGCTTGCGCAGCCAGACTGGCCACGCACCACAGCGCACCGATCAGCCAGCGCATGCTAGCTCGCGGCTACCTGTTCGCCGGCCGGCTGGCCGGCTGGGGCTTGCTGCGCGCGCTGCTGCTGATACATCGCTTCAAAATTCACTGGTGCTAAATAGATCGGCATGAATCCGGCGCGGCCCACCAGACCGGAAATCACTTCACGGATATAGGGGAAAAGCATATTCGGGCAAGTGATATGCATGACCAATTCCATCGTCTCGTCCGGCACGTTGGCCACGCGGAAAATCCCGGCCTGCGCCGCTTCCACCAGATAGGCGGTGCGCTCGCCGAGCTTGGCTGTCACCGTCGCGGTGAGCGTCACCTCATACAAGTCCTCGCCCACTTTTTTGCCTTCATTGAAAATCTTTACTTCAATCTGCGGCGCTTCGCGCTCTAGAAAAATCTCGGGGGAATTCGGGCATTCGAGCGAGGCATCCTTGACGTACAGCTTTTCGATGCCAAATTGCGGTTGCGGCTGGTCAGACATAATCACTCCTAAACGTGGGCCATCACGGCACGAAGCCGCATTAAAAACGGCTATTTTACACACTTAAGATGACAAACAACCGTGCTTACTTGCGGGAAACCCAGGCTTTCAACTGCGGCCCGTTTAGCGCGCCGGACACGCGGTCGACTTCGACACCCCGCTGAAACAAGGCCAGGGTAGGAATGCTGCGAATCTGGTATTGCTGCGCGAGCATTTGCTCCGCTTCGGTATTGACCTTGGCGAAGCACACGCGGGTCGCGAGCTCGCTCGCAGTTTGGGTGAATACGGGCGCGAATTGCTTGCACGGCCCACACCACGGCGCCCAAAAATCCACCACCACTGGCAATTCATTGTGCTGTATGAACTTGGCAAAATTAAATTGAGTCAGATCGACCGGTGCGCCGGACAGCACCGACGCATTACACTTGCCGCACTTGGGCTGCGCGGTCAGCTTTTCGTCGGGTACGCGATTGACGGCGAAACAATGGGGGCAAACGAGATGCATATTTAGGCGTCAGGCTTCAGGCTTCAGGCTTCAGGCGTCAGGGGGAAACACGGTGTTTTTCATAATTGATAAATGGTCACACTCATTGAAATTTCAACCCCACCCCGACGCCCGATGCCTGTCGCCCGATGCCTGATTTACCCCAGCAGCGGCTCCAACTTTCCTTCTTGATCCAACGCCGACAGGTCATCGAACCCGCCTACATGAAAGTCGTCGATATAGATTTGCGGCACGGTGCGGCGGCCAGTTTTTTCCATCATTTCGGCCATTTTAGGTGGGTCGAGATCGACGCGGATTTTTTCGATGGTCTCCACACCTTTGCGTTTTAGCAAGCGCTCCGCCATCGTGCAATAAGGGCATACGCCAGTGCAATACATGGTGATTTGGGCCACGATTATTTCTCCACAGGTAGGTTGGCTTGTTCCCAGGCGACCATGCCGCCCGCGAGATTGTAAACGTCGGCAAATCCACCTTGGGTCAGAATGCCGCAGGCGCCGGACGAGCGATGGCCGCTGCGGCAGGCCACGATCACCGGTTTGGTTTTGAATTTTTCCAGCTCGCTCAGGCGATTTTTAAGCTGCCCCAGCGGAATATGCTTGGCATGCGGAATGCGCCCCAGCGCCACTTCCTTATCCTCGCGCACATCGATCACAACGGCGTCTTCGTGATTCATTTTTAACACCGCCTCCTGCGCGTCTACTTGCTTGCGGCCGAAAAACATGCGGTCGATGGTCGGCCACAGCAGCATGGCGCCGCTCACTAAAATCAAGCCGATGATTAACAGATTATTTTGAATGAATTGCATGCTTCTTTTGCTCCTGTAAAAAAATTCGGGTGGTGGCCAGCAGGGGTTCGACGTCACGCCGCGCGTCGGGTTCAAGCTGGCCGGCTTCGATCAAAAAGTTTTCTGCGGCCCCCGGGTACACCGCCAGCGCGCGTTTCAACATTACCTGCGCCTCAGCCGCACTACCCTGCAAGGCCAATAACATGGCTTGCCGGTATACCACCTCTTGCGTCGGTGCGAAACGCATGACCGCACTATTCAACAACTGCTGATCCTCGGTCTGCGCGCGATTCGGTGTGATCCCGGCCGCATAGGCAAAGTCGCTGTACGGCGTGAGCATGGATTCATGCCGCACATGCTGCAATACCCGCTCGATTTCTTGCACGCTCGGCGGCGCTTGGCGCGCGCGAAACAAGCCCTCAAGCTGGCTATAGCTGTCCGCGATACCCACCAAGCTAATCCATCCCAGCACCAGCATGAGGCCGAACGCGGCGCGCATCAGCCCACTCAATTGCAGGCGTAGGGTATGCGTATCGGCCGCGCCGATCAAGATGGCGGCGATGCCGAGGAAGGGGGCATACCACAAAGGATATTCGAGCAGGCTGTGAATCGTGAGCACCGCCAGCACCGCCACCACCCACCAGCCTGCCTTCGTTGCGGGTTGACGCACGCATCCCGCTAACCAATAACCCGCACCGGCCAACAACAGCAACAAGCCCACACCACCGAATTCCGCGCCGATCTGCGCGAGCAGATTATGGCTGTGGTTATACATCGCGCCGGCCAGCGGGCTGGGCAGCAGAGCGGCCGGTGCTTGGGCAATTGCAGATTCAGAGGACAGCATGAAATGCTGCCACGCGAATTGGCCAAAGCCCGCGCCCACGAACGGATGCGCCAGCCAAATCTGTAGCGCTTCGCGCCACAGGCCGAGCCGAACATCCACGCCACTGGCAAGTTCGAACAAGCGCTCGGCCGAGGTAATCGTGCCGGTCGCGCCCTGCATCAGCGGCAAATGCGCGAGCCACTGCATCACCGCGAAGGCCAGCAGCATGCCTAGCGCAGCTTTGAGCATGGCTGGTCCTGCACTGGAACGCCTGCCCCAGACCCAAGCCAATACGGCAAACGCACCGAGATAGAGCCAACTCGAACGCGAGCCGGTCAGTGCCAGCACGAACAACAGCAGCGCGCCGAACCCCAACGCCACCCAGCGATTGAGTTTGCCATCTCCGCTTAGATACATCGTCGATGCTAAGCCCAGCGCCAAATAATTCGCCAAGTGATTGGGCTGCCCCAGGTTGGCCATGACTGCGCCGCCCATTTTTTGGTTGATGACCGAACTAAGCGGTGTCGGCAATCCAAAATGTTGAATCAATCCCAACGCTGCACTCAGCGCCGCCCCCACCAGCAACGCCCATGCCAGCACGGTAGCCATGCGCGCCAAGCCCAGCTCGCGCCCAAGTTGGTTGCCCAGCCACAGCATAAGCACACCCCACAATATGTACATCGCGGCGACGAAGGCCTGTTGCGGATAAGCCACGCGATCCAGTACCACCTGCACCATCAGAACGCCGATGAAGCCGAGCAAAAATAGTAGCGAGCGCGGGATGCGCATCGGCTCCCAATAGCGGCGGGAAAGCAGCGGCAGCGCCGCGAGCAGGCCGAGGCCGAAAGCCAGCCATTCGGAAAAGAAACTCGGAATGGGGAGCTTGTGATGCCATTGCAAAAAGGGCAGCACCCACGCCAACGCGAGAATAATCAGACTCGCGTGCAGTGGAGAATATTTTTTAACAAGGGGGAGTGACACCGTAATAAAAGCAGGGCGCCCGTGCAAACACGGGCGCCCTGCTGATTCAGTCAATTAGGCGCAGACGTCTGCTTTGACGCCAACTTTTTTCAAGATCGTATCCATCGGGCAAAATTTGCTGAAGCCACTTTGAAATAGGTTCGCGCCGACAAAGGCGGTAAACCACAGCCAACTCAAATGGCTCATATCCACTTGGCCATTAAAGTGCGCCAGCGTCAGGGAAAGCATGATGAAAAACCCAGCGATTACACGTACCCATGAATTTACAGTCATTTCCTATTCTCCGTTGGTTGAAAAGTTTGATACCCGCCGCTTCGGCCTCGCCCCTACGGCTTTTTATTTAGTGCCACATAATACAACACCGGAATCACCACCAGCGTCAATAGCGTGGACACCAATACGCCGAAAATCAGCGATATCGCCAGGCCGTTGAAAATCGGGTCATCCAGAATAAAGAACGCGCCGAGCATGGCCGCGAGTCCCGTCAAAATAATCGGCTTGGCGCGCGTGGCGCTAGCCAACATCACCGCTTTTTGCAAGTCCATACCTTCTGCCATTTGCATGTTGATAAAATCGACCAGCAAGATCGAGTTACGCACGATGATGCCCGCCAGCGCAATCATGCCGATCATCGAGGTCGCGGTGAATTGCGCGCCCAGCAATGCATGCCCCGGCATCACGCCGATCAAGGTGAGCGGGATCGGCGCCATGATGATGAGCGGCACCAAGTAGGAGCGGAATTGCGCCACTACCAGCAAATAAATCAGCACTAGGCCCACCGCATAGGCGATGCCCATATCGCGGAAGGTCTCATACGTCACCTGCCATTCGCCATCCCATTTCACCGCGAAGCCGGCATACGGGTCGCCCGGCTGTTTAATGAAGTAGTGGCTGAGCGTGCCGCCCTCGGCCAGCTTGAGATCGCTCAAGGCCGATTTGATGGAGAACATGCCATACAAGGGACTGTCCACTTTGCCTTTCATGTCGCCCACGACATACACCACCGGCAGCAGGTCTTTGTGATAGATCGTCTTCTCGCGCGCGGTCGGCGTCACTTCAACCAATTCGGACAGCGGCACCAAGGCGCCATCGCGTGCGCGCACGGTGAGCTTCAACAATTCATCCAGATTATTTTGCCGCTGCGGCGCCAGTGTGACGCGCACCGGAATTTCGAATTTGGAATCGCCGGAATGGATCGGTGTCACATCCTCGCCGGAAAGCCCCATTTTCATCACGGTAACGATATCTTCCTGTGCCACGCCTTTTAGTGCGGCCTTGCTTTGCAGCACACGCAGGATGAATTTCTGTGCGTCTTCTTCCACGCTGTCGTCGATGGCGGTGATGTCTTTTGTCTTGGTGAAAGCCGCGCGCACCTGCTTGGCCACCGAAATCTGGGACTTGTAATCGGGACCGTAAATTTCCGCCACGATGGGGGAAAGCACCGGCGGGCCCGGTGGCACTTCGACGATTTTTACATTTGCACCCAAGCGATCGGCGATTTGCTGAATGGACGCTTGCACACTTTGCGCGATCTCGTGTGATTGCCGGTCGCGCTGGTGCTTGTCCACCAAATTGACCTGGATATCCCCCACTTCCGGGCCGCGCCGCAAATAGTATTGGCGTACCAGACCGTTAAAATTGATGGGCGAGGCGATGCCGGCATAGGCTTGATAATCGCTGACTTCGGGCACCGTGGCGATATACGCGCCGATCTCGTGCATGACGCGCGCGGTCTGTTCCAGCGGCGTACCCACCGGCATGTCCACCACCACTTGGAATTCCGACTTGTTGTCGAAGGGCAGCATTTTGAGAATCACCACCTTGAACAACGCGAGCGCTATGGCGAACGCGATTGCACCCAGAATCCAGTACAACAATTTTTTTCGCTTGGGCGCACCCTGCTCGCCATTGAGAAAGGGCGTGAGCTTTTCCTCGATCCACAACGAAAAATTGCGCTCCACCTTGGAAGCACCGCCCGCGTGCTGATGTCCCAGGAATTTCAGCGTCAGCCAGGGCGTGACGACGAAGGCGATGGCGAGTGAAATTAGCATGCCGATGCTGGCGTTGATCGGGATCGGGCTCATATACGGCCCCATCAATCCGGAGACGAAAGCCATCGGCAGCAGCGCCGCGATCACGGTGAACGTGGCCAGAATCGTCGGCCCGCCAACTTCGTCCACTGCTTCTGGAATCACTTCGATTAAGGGTTTGTTCGGCTCCAGCAGGCGCCGGCGGTGGATGTTTTCCACCACCACAATCGCGTCATCGACCAGAATACCGATGGAGAAAATCAGCGCGAACAAGGACACGCGGTTGAGCGTAAAGCCCCAGGCCCAGGACGCGAACAAGGTCGCCGCCAGCGTCAACAACACGGCGATGCCGACGATCAGCGCCTCGCGTTTTCCCAAGGCAAAATACACCAGCGCCACCACGAATGCGGTGGCGAATAAAAGCTTGCTGATCAGCTTCTGAGCTTTGTCATTCGCGGTTTCGCCGTAGTTGCGGGTGACGGTGACATTCACCCCTTCGGGCAACACCGTGCCTTTTAATTGATTCACACGAGCAATGACGCGCTCCGCTACTTGCACCGCATTTTCACCCGGCTTTTTCGATACGGCGATGGTCACCGCCGGATGTTCACCCGGCTCAGTGATGCCCTTGGTTTTGCCGGCCGGACCAGCGCCGATCCACACATAACGGCTGGGCTGATCCGGGCCGTCTGTGATGGTCGCGACATCGCTCATGAAAATCGGCTTGTTCTCGAACACCCCCACCACCAGGCTTTTCACATCCGCGGCGGAGGAAAGAAAGGTCCCGGTCTGCACCAGCACTTCTTGATTATTTGAAACCAGGGTGCCGGACGGCTGCGAGGCGTTGCTGACTTTGAGCGCATCGCGAATATCCTGCGCCGAAATGGAGTAAGCCTGCATGCGTTCCGCATCCATGATGACGCGTACGCTGTGGCTGGGGCTGCCGAGGGTAGTGACTTCGCGCGCACCCGGAATGCGCTTCAATTCTATCTCCGCAGCGTGCGCCACTTTCGCTAAATCGAATGCGCCGCGCTGTGCGTCTGTCGTCCATAAGGTAAGTGAAACGATGGGCACATCGTCGATCCCCACCGGCTTGATGATCGGGTCTTGCACGCCGAGATTGGGCGACACCCAATCGCGGTGCGATTGAATCGTGTCGTATAAACGCACCAGCGCGCCGATCCGCTCCTCGCCTACTTTGTACTGCACCGTCAACACCGCCATGCCGGGACGCGACACCGAATAAACGTGCTCGATACCGGCGATCTGCGATAGCACTTGCTCGGCAGGTGTGGCGACCAAACTCTCCACGTCCTTGGCCGACGCGCCAGGGAAAGGAATAAACACATTCGCCATGGTCACGTTGATCTGCGGTTCTTCTTCACGCGGCGTGACCAAGATGGCGAACAAACCCATCAGCGCCGCCATCAAGGCGATGAGCGGCGTAAGTTGGGAGGTCAGGAAAGCTTTGGCGATGCGTCCGGAAATGCCCATGTCAGAAAGCCGTTAGCGCTTAGCAGGGAGGGGGGAAACGCGGGGCATGAACCGATCACCGCTCACTGCTTGCCGCTCGCCGATTTAAGATGAATGCCCGCCTTGACCGGATCGAGCGCGACTTTTTCATTTGGCATGAGCCCGGCCAGCACCTCGTATTGGCCTTGCCCTGCCGGTTCGCCTAAGCGCACTTGGCGCAGTTGCACCTGTTCTTTGGCATCGACCACATACACCGCCGTCAATTCGCTCCGATGCAGCACCGCAAGGGCTGGCACCAGCAATTTTTTGGCGCGGCCCACGGCGAAATGCGCGCGGGCAAACATGCCGGGGTACACGTCACGCAAGTCTTCGGGTAAATCGATGCGCACGCGGCTGGCATGGGTTTTCACATCGGCGGCGGGCAGAATCGACACGTTCGCCGCTTTCACCCATTTATTCAGCGAGGGGAATTCAATGCTTGCGCGCGCCTGCTCGCGCACCAAGGGTAATTTGTACTGCGGCACTGATACTTCCACCCGTAAATCTTTCGGATCGAAGCCGGTGAGCAAGGCTTTGCCCGGCAGCGCCATCTCGCCTAACTCAACATGGCGCGCGGCCACCACCCCGCTAAAAGGCGCGACAATGGTGGCGAATTGGCGCGTGGCCGCCGCTTGGCCCGCGCCGGCGACGGAAGCGGAAGCCGACGCCTGCGCCCCTTTATATTCCGCCGTGGCTTTATCCAGCGCCGCTTGGCTGATGAATTTTTGCTCGAACAATTGGCGGGAACGATCATAGGATGCGCGGGCGTTATCCAGCACCGCCCGGGCTTGCGCGACTTGGGCTTGGCTGCCGGCCAACTGCTGACCGACCACGCTCTCGTCGATGCGCGCGATGACCGCGCCCTTTTGCACGTAATCGCCCGCATCGAAGCGCAGCTCGATAATGCGCCCGGCAATCTGCGCCGAGACGGTCGCCTGCTTCACCGCCTCGACCAAACCTTCGACCGCATAGGTCTGATCAACTTCGCGAAACTCAACTGTACCGATTGGGAAGGGAAGCGCAGCAAGCGCTAACTTTGGAAGCAGAAAACCTAATAAGATCAATGGACGCAGCACAGACAGCCCTCCGGAAAGATTATTAGCTTATGCTAATATACGGTCTCTAGTCAAGGTGGCCCGCAATTTAAGGCAGGAACAGCTGCCCCGGCCTGCGCGCCGCGCCCATACTCAATTTGGCTTAACGGAGAAAATTACTTCGAGAACCCGCAAAACACATCGCGCATCATGCTGATGAGCTTGAGGGTGCGTGTATCGCCAACGCGGTAAAAGACCCGGTTGGCGTCTTTGCGGGTGCGCAGCACACCTTTGTCGCGCAGAATGGCGAGGTGCTGCGAGATGTTGCTTTGCGAGGTGCCGACGGAGTCGACAATGTCTTGCACGGAAACTTCCTTGTCACCGAGCACGCATAGAATTTTGAGCCGTAGCGGGTGCGACATGGCTTTCATGGCGCGCGAGGCTTGCTCGATGTGTTCGTCTTTGTCGATCAGTTCAACTTGTTCCAGAATCATGGTAGCCAACACTTCCTCTCCGGCTAATTTGGGGGAATTGCCCGGTAGCGGACTATCCCCTAATGCGATCATTATCAAAATATACTAAAATAATGCAACTCTTTTATCTCATCACGCTGAAAATCCAACAAGTTATATGAATGTCACACCGGTTTTACTGATTATCCTGGATGGCTTTGGTTGCCGCGCCAATGGGGCCGACAACGCCATCTTCCAAGCCAAAAAACCCAATTGGAACAAGCTGTGGAGCGATTTTCCGCATACGCTGATCCATGCCTCCGAAGCGGAAGTCGGTCTGCCGAAAGGCCAGATGGGCAACTCCGAAGTAGGCCATTTGAATATCGGCGCCGGGCGGGTGGTGTACCAGGAATTCACGCGCATCAACCGCGCCATCGAGACCGGGCACTTCTTTGCCAACCCGGCGCTGACCCAAGCGGTCGAGACTGCAAAAGGCGATCACGCGCTGCATATCATGGGCCTGTTGTCCGAAGGCGGAGTGCATAGCCACGAATTGCACCTCCACGCCATGCTCGAAATGGCAGCCAAACACGGCGTCAAAAATATCTATGTGCATGCCTTTTTGGATGGCCGCGATACGCCGCCCAAGAGCGCGGAACCTTCACTGCTCAAGCTCGACCAAAAAATGCGCGCATTAGGCGTGGGGCGCATCGCCTCGATTATCGGCCGCTACTATCCGATGGATCGCGACCGGCGCTGGCAGCGCGTGAAAGACGCCTACGACCTGCTCACCCAAGGCAAGGCTGAATTCACCGCCCACACTGCGCTGGAAGGCCTGCAGATGGCCTATGACCGGGGCGAGTCGGATGAATTCGTCAAAGCCACGGCGATCGTGCCGGAAGGCGCAGCACCGGTACGCATGAATGACGGCGACGTGGTTGCGTTCATGAATTTTCGCTCCGATCGCGCGCGCCAACTCTCGCGCACCTTCCTCGAAGAAGGCTTCGACGGCTTCCCACGCGAGCATCGTCCCAAGCTCGGCATGCTGGTCACCCTTACCGGCTATAGCGAGGACTTCAAGATCCAAGTTGCGTTCCCGCCGGAGCAGATTCGCAATGGCTTCGGCGAATACATTGCCAAGCTGGGTTTGAAACAACTGCGCATCGCCGAGACTGAAAAATACGCGCATGTCACCTTCTTTTTCAACGGCGGTCAGGAAAAAGTCTATCCGGGCGAAGACCGCATCCTGGTGCCCTCGCCCGATGTCGCCACCTATGACCTAAAGCCGGAAATGAGCGCTTTCGAGGTGACCGACCGGCTGGAAGCGGCAATCAAAAGCAAAAAATACGATGCGATCATCTGCAACTATGCCAACGCCGATATGGTGGGCCACACCGGCAATCTGGCGGCGGCGATTCAAGCTATCGAAGCCATCGACACCTGCTTGGGCCGCGTGGTTAAAACGCAATTGGACGCGGGCGGCGATGTCCTCATCACGGCGGATCATGGCAACGCTGAACGCATGCGGGACGATTGTTCGCACCAGGCGCACACCGCGCATACCATGAGTTTGGTTCCGTTCATTTACGCCGGCGCGCGCCATGCCATTCTCGCCGATACCGGTGCGCTGGAAGATGTCTCCCCCACCATGCTCAAAATCATGGGGCTGCCCCAGCCGCAGGAAATGATGGGCCGGCCGCTGATCGAGTTCACCCCTAACTCGTGAATCGCGACGCGCTGCGGGCTCTCCTCCTCGCCATCGCGGCGTTCGTTTTTCTCGCCCCGGCGCAGGCCGCGAAAACCCCGCCGCCCAAGAAAGAACTGGGCGAGTTGCGCGAACGCATCGACCGTCTCAAGCGCGAAATCGAAAGCGCGGAAGAAAACAAAGCTGACGTGCTGGATCAACTCAAGCAATCCGAACAATCCGTCAGCCACATCAACCGCAGCTTGCATGAGTTGGGGCGCGACCAGCAAGCAGCCAATGCCACCTTGGCGCAAGCGCAAACAGAGTCGGATCAACTGCGCGCGCATATTCAGTCGCAGCAATCGCTGTTATCGAAATTGCTCTATCAGCAATACGTCAACGGCAGTCAAGACACGCTGCGCCTGGTGTTGAGCCTGCAAAACCCCAACGACATCTCGCGCCAAGTGGAATACTACGGCTACCTGTCGCGCTCGCGCGCGACGCTCATCACCAGCCTGCGCCACGATTTGAAACAGGCAGAAGCGGCCGAAGCGGTGGTGCGCGAAAAAAACCTCGAACTCACGCAAATTCAAGCCCAACAACAGGCGGAAAAACGCGCGCTGCAAAAAGAAGCGAATACGCGCCGCGTGATGCTCACCAAGCTCGACAAACAAATCGGCGCCCGCCGCAAGCAAGTCACCCAGATGGAGCGCGATGAAAAGCGTTTAACCCAATTGGTCGAGCGCTTGGCGCGGGTCATGCCAGCCAAGGCTCGTGCCAAGCCGCGTAAGGCGGGCGAACGCATAAAACCGGCGAGCGGCGACTTCACGCAACTCAAGGGGCACTTGAAATTACCGGTGGCGGGGGAACTTGCCAATCGTTTCGGGGGTCAACGTGCAGATACGGGTACCGCCTGGAAGGGTCTATTTATCCGCGCCAGCACGGGCAGTGCGGTCAAGGCCCTGGGACCGGGGAGTGTGGTATTCGCGGACTGGCTGCGCGGTTTCGGCAATCTGCTCATCATCGACCACGGCGACGGCTATATGAGCCTGTATGGCAACAACGAGGCGGTATTGAAGCAGGAAGGCGAGCAGGTGGCGGCGGGCGAGGTCATCGCCACGGTGGGGAACAGCGGCGGCAACCCCGAATCCGGTTTATACTTCGAAGTCCGCTACCACAGCCGTCCGATTGACCCTTTACAGTGGGTAGGCCGGCGTTAATTTTAATTAAAGTGAGCTTATTCCATGCGCGGTAAATTACATTTTTTTAGTCTCTTCATCGGCGCCATGGTCGGCGTGCTGATCGCCCTGAATTTTTCCGCCGAGGCGAATAAGGACCCCGCCTCCCCGCTGCCGGTGGATGAGCTACGCGCCTTCACCGAAGTCTTCGGCAAGATCAAGAGCGATTATGTCGAGCCGATTGAAGACAAAAAGCTCATCAACGAAGCCATCAACGGCATGTTGAATGGCCTCGATCCGCACTCCAGCTATCTCGACCAGGATGCGTTCAAAGACTTGCAAGTCTCGACCCAAGGCGAGTTCGGCGGCTTAGGGATTGAAGTCGGCATGGAAGACGGCTTCGTTAAAGTGGTGTCCCCGATCGAAGACACGCCCGCCTACCAGGCCGGGGTGAAAAGCGGCGATCTGATCATCAAACTAGACGATACGCCGGTAAAAGGACTGTCGCTGAACGAAGCCGTCAAGCGCATGCGCGGCAAACCCAATACCAAGATCACACTGACGATTCTGCGCAAGGGCGAAGTAAAGCCCATCATCGTTACCCTGACCCGCGCCGTGATTCAGGTCAAGAGCGTGAAAAACAAGCTGCTCGAAGCCGGTTATGGCTATATCCGCATCACCCAATTCCAAGACCACACCGGCGAGGACTTGGTGAAGGCCATCGACACCTTGGCTAAGCAAAATAAAGCGGCGCTCAAAGGCTTGGTGCTCGATCTGCGCAACGATCCGGGGGGCTTGCTGAATGGCGCGGTAGCCGTATCGTCCGCTTTCCTGCCCAAGGATGTGCTGGTGGTCTACACCGACGGTCGCACGGAGGACGCGAAAATGCGCCTCACTGCGAATAAAGAAAACTACTTGCGCACGAGCCAATCCGACTATTTAAAAAGCTTGCCGGAATGGACCAAGACCATGCCGATGATCGTGCTGGTGAATGGCGGCTCCGCCTCGGCTTCCGAGATCGTGGCAGGCGCATTGCAGGATCACAAACGCGCCATCATTATGGGCACACAGACTTTCGGCAAGGGCTCGGTGCAATCCATTCTGCCGCTGGGTAACGGCACCGCGATTAAGCTCACCACCGCGCGCTACTACACCCCCAGTGGCAACTCGATCCAAGCCAAGGGCATTACGCCCGACATCGTGGTGGAAGACGCCACCTTGAGCGAAGGCGAAAAGCAATCAATGTCCGTGCGCGAGGCCGATTTGGACCGGCACCTGACCAACGACAAGGACAAGGACGTCAAGCCCGACAACACACCGGTCAAGCTGCAAACGCCGAAGAAGGACAAGGCCAAGGATGATAAATCCGGCAAGGCGCAGGACAAGCCGACCGACCCGGAAACAGTGATCAAGCAGGACTATCAGATCAACCAAGCGTTGAATCTGTTGAAGGGCCTGCAACTCATTCAGAAGCGCTAAGCGCTATCCACGGATTGAGGCTATGAAGCGCTTTGTCTCCTGCCTCGCACTATTTGGTTTAATCAGCGCCCCCGCCTTCGCTGGCTGGGGCGATTTTGATTACGACTTCGACGCCGACATCAAACCTTGGAAAGAAATTGAAACGCAATTGCCGGCTTATCCCAAGCTGGAACAAGCCCAACCTTTCTTTGTCTCCTCCGCCAGCGACAACCAATTCTTCATCGACCCCAAATCAGTCAGCGTGGGTGAGGACGACACGGTGCGTTACACCCTGATCGTCAAATCCGTGACTGGGGTATTGAATATCAGTTTCGAAGGCATCCGCTGCGGCACCCGCGAGAAAAAACTCTACGCTTTCGGTCGCCAAGACGGTACTTGGTCGCGCAATAAGTACGCCAAGTGGGACGCTATCAAATACAAGGATGTGAACCGTCAACACCACATGCTGTTTGATGATTTCTTCTGCCCCAACACCATCATCGCAAAGGATGCCGCCGAGGTGGTGAATGCCTTGAAATATGGCTTCCATCCCCGCGCTGTTCGTCAGTAATGTCTAGTACGTTGCTGACGGCGACGCTGCGCGTCACCGAGATATTTCTATCGCTGCAAGGCGAATCTTCGCGCGTGGGCTTACCCACCGTGTTCATCCGGCTCACCGGCTGTCCCTTGCGCTGCGGCTATTGCGACACCGAATATGCCTTCACCGGCGGCGAGACGATGACCTTGGAGGCGATCCTGAAGCGGGTCGCCGATTTACATGCGCGCTACGTCTGCGTCACCGGCGGCGAACCGTTGGCGCAAAAAAACTGCCCGGATTTGCTTGCCGCCTTGTGTGATGCGGGCTACTCGGTTTCGCTGGAAACCAGCGGCGCGCTCGATATAAGCGGAGTGGATGCCCGCGTATCGCGCATTGTGGATATCAAAACCCCCGCTTCGGGCGAGGTTGAAAAAAATCGCTGGAAAAATCTTGCCGCGCTCACGCCCAGCGATGAAGTGAAGTTTGTGTTATGTAATGAAGCCGACTATCGATGGGCTAAACAAATTCTGGCCGAACAGCATTTGACGGAAAAATGTCCGGTGCTGTTCTCGCCGGTGCACGGCCAGATCGAACCAGGACAACTCGCGGACTGGATCTTGCGTGATCAGTTGCCGGTGCGCATGCAAGTACAGCTGCACAAGATCTTATGGGGCGTGGAGCGCGGGAGATAATGCATGGCTAAGGCTGTCGTATTACTCTCGGGCGGACTGGATTCCGCCACCACGCTCGCCATCGCAAAGCGCCAAGGCTATACCTGCTATTGCCTGAGCCTCGATTATGGCCAGCGCCATCGCGCGGAGCTGGCGGCGGCGGTCAAGGTCGCACAGTCGCTCGAAGCAGCGGAACACCGCGTCATGCAACTTGACCTGGCTGCCTTCGGCGGCTCAGCGCTCACCGACGCGAGCCTTGCCATACCCACCAGTCCCGCACCCGGCATCCCCATCACTTATGTTCCGGCGCGCAATACCATCATGTTGTCGTTAGCGCTGGCTTGGAGCGAAGTATTGGGCGCGCGCGATATTTTTATCGGCGTCAATGCGGTGGATTACTCCGGCTACCCGGATTGCCGCCCGGAATATATCGCCGCCTTCGAGCGCCTCGCGAATCTCGCCACCAAAGCCGGCGTGGAAGGCGCCCACCTCACCCTGCACGCGCCGCTGATCCACCTCAGAAAAGCCGAAATCATCCGCCAAGGCCTGCAACTCGGTGTCGATTACGCGCTTACCGTTTCTTGCTATCAAGCCGACGCGCAAGGTCGCGCGTGCGGTGTGTGCGATTCCTGCCGCTTGCGCAGACAGGGGTTTGCGGACGCGAGCCAGCACGACCCCACGCCCTACTGCTAACTAGTACGAATCTACTAAGTACCTAATTTTATTGGGAAACATAAACTGGCTGGCTTGCCATTTTGGCGGAAAACGCTAAAATGCCGGATTCACTTTTCCCACATACATGCGCCGGATACTTCCTTCCGGTAATCGTTTAATCCAAGAATGAGGATCTGATCATGGTTTTCGAAAGCTTTGCCAGCGCGCAGTCGTTCTTCCTCTGGTCGACCTTCGTGATCGCGTTGATCATGGGCGCGGTCGTCAATAAAACCGGTTTTTGCACTATGGGTGCGGTGTCCGACTGGGTGAATATCGGCGATACCGGCCGCATGCGCGCTTGGCTGTTCGCCATTGCCATCGGCGTGCTCGGCGTCATGGCGCTGGAAGCGGCGGGCATGATCAACGTCACCAACACCTTCCCGCCCTACCGCCAGAACCAACTGGTGTGGGTCGAGAATCTGCTCGGCGGCTTGATGTTCGGCATCGGCATGACGCTCGCCTCCGGCTGCGGCAACAAGACCTTGATCCGCATCGGCGGCGGCAACATCAAGTCGATCATGGTGCTGTTGATTATTGCGGCCATCGCCTATTTCATGATCAACCCCTTCCCCGGCTCGGACAAGACGCTGTTCTCCTTGTTTTTCTACGATTGGATCCGGCCGCTGTCCACGACGCTCACCACCAACCAAGACCTCGGCGCCATGCTCTTCGGCACGGACAAGGTGGCGCAAGGCCGCATAATCGTCGGCGGCGTCATCGGCGCGCTATTACTCATCGTCGTATTCAAATCCAGCGATTTCCGCGGCAGCTTTGACAATATCCTCGGCGGCCTGATCGTTGGCCTGGCCGTGCTCGCCGCTTGGTATGTAACCAACCACGTGCAGATCCATACCGACACCGAAACCGTGACTATCCAGAAATTCGTAGAAGATTGGGATTTGTTGGCTAAGTCGGCCGACGTCAAACCCGCGCAAGCCGGCCCGCTCGCCTCACAGTCCTTCACCTTCATCAACCCCATGGGGCAAACCCTGGGCTATATCGCCAACGGCTTCGACAAGACCCTGCTCACCTTCGGCATCATGGCTTTGGCCGGCGTGATTTTTGGTTCCTTCCTGTGGTCGCTGATTACGCGCAGTTTCAAAATCGAATGGTTCGCCTCCTTCAAGGATTTCGTCAATCATTTCATCGGCGCAATCCTGATGGGCTTCGGCGGCGTGCTGTCCATGGGCTGCACCATCGGCCAAGCAGTCACCGGCATCTCGACCCTAGCAGTAGGCTCCATCGTCACCTTCATCGCCATCGTGCTCGGCAGCGCCATCACCATGAAGATCCAGTACTACAAAATGGTGTACGAAGACGATGCAACCTTCCTCAAGGCCTTCATCACCGCCTTGGTCGATCTCAAGCTGCTGCCCGCAGGCCTGCGCCAACTGGAAGCGGTATAAGCCTTAATTTATAGGGTTTTGAACGCATCCGCCCCGCCTTGTGCGGGGCTTTTTATTGACAGAAAGTTACGATTAACGGATAATCCGCGCTTCTTTTTGGGTCGTTAGCTCAGCTGGTAGAGCAGCGGACTTTTAATCCGTTGGTCGCAGGTTCGAATCCCGCACGGCCTACCAAAAACCAAAACGGCCTAGTGATTTTCTCGCTAGGCCGTTTTTCATCTGCGGCAGATTCTCTGCCGTCTCATCCATTCGCTACGCAGTCGCTTCCTTCTGCCCGCTGATAATCAAATAGCGCTCGTAGAGCTGCTCTTTGGTTTCTTCGATGCCGAGTGGGATGCAATCGACCGGGCACACTTGTTGGCATTGCGGTTCATCATAGTGACCGACGCATTCGGTGCACAAATTAGGGTCGATAACGTAGATCTCCTCACCCTGGGAGATGGCGCCGTTCGGGCACTCTGGCTCGCACACGTCGCAGTTGATGCATTCGTCCGTAATCAGCAGGGACATAAGACCACTTCCTCAATATAGTAAATCACTAATATTCAGGCCATTTTGGCACTGAGGCGCGAATTTATCAAGGGATGCACAAATTCGCTGACATCGCCGCCGAGCCGCGCGATTTCGCGCACCAAGGAGGCCGACACGAACATATATTGCTCCGAGGGCGTGAGAAACAAGGTTTCCACGTGGGGGTTCAAGCGCCGATTCATGCCCGCTAGTTGCAGCTCATATTCAAAATCGGACACCGCACGCAGGCCACGCAACACCACGGTGGTGCCCTGCTGGTCCAAGAACTTCATCAACAGGCCGGAAAAACCCACCACCGTCACCCCCGGAATATCGGCCAGCACCTGCCGCGCCATCTCGATCCGCTCTTGCAGGCTGAAAAAGGGTTGTTTGTTGGGGCTCTCGGCGATGCCCACCACTACTTCGTCGAACAGGTTCGCCGCGCGCCGCACCAAGTCCTCATGGCCGCGGGTGATGGGGTCGAAACTTCCGGGATAGACGATGCGTTTAGGCATGTTCGGCTTTCGTTAACAATCCGTAGTACACCTGGCCGGCACGCCCACTTTTCAGCAGCATCATGCCGGGCGGCGGCTCGATCGCTGCGCCGCTCTCCACATAAGCACAGCCCTCGTGGCTAAGCTTAGCGGGCAACAGCGGCAGTAGCTTATCCAATAACCCGGCTTGAAACGGCGGGTCCAAAAAAATCACATCATACACGCCGTGCGCGCGGCGCAGCCACGCCAGTGCGTCGTCCTGCACCAAGCTCAGCCGCGTTGCGTGCAATTTGGCCGCGTTCTCGCGCAAGGCGGTGAACACCTTGGGATGTCGCTCAATCATCGTGACCTCGCGCGCACCGCGCGAGCGGGCTTCGAACCCAAGCGCGCCGCTGCCCGCGAAAAGATCTAGGCAGGTTTTGCCTTCCAGCGTTTGCCCGAGCCAGTTAAACAGCGTTTCGCGCACACGATCCGTAGTGGGACGCAGCCCTTGCTGATCGGGAAAGGTAATGATGCGGCTACGCCATTCGCCGCCGATGATGCGCAATTTGTTGGACAAGATGGCATATTGTCCGTGCAAACACGCTAAAAAGCCAAGCTGCGAATGCTCGATACGTCTAGCACACGACAATCTTGTGTCGCCGGGGATTCAATCGCGCGGATCAGCGCATCGACAAACCGATCAAGCTTTACCAAACCTAAGCGATGCGCCGTGCGCGCAGTGGGGGGAAAGCATTCGGCCAGCCAATACACAGGACGCAGCAAAATCGGCCAACGATGTCCCGGTCCGAGCACATACCAAGGTCGCAGTATCGTCGCCGGTATGCCGCTTGTGCGAATGAGTGTCTCTGCTGCTTGGCGCGTGGCGATGTAAGCCTGCATCACGGGTGCGGGCTGCGCCACGCTGATGTACACAAAATGCCGGGCACCCGCATTCAGGGCGGCATCTAGCGATGCGCGCACCGAGGCTAAATCCACGCTGAAAAACTGCGCCGCTTTGCCTGGGTTCGGATGCGAAACGCCGACGAGATGCACAAAGGTGCAGCCGCGCGGCACCTGCGTTTGATATGAGCGAGCATCCAGCGCATCGCCTAGCACTACTTGCGCGCCGAATGGCAATTTCGCGCGCGCAGCGGGACGCGCCAGTGCATATACGCGATGTCCTTGCGCGATGAGGCGCGGAAGCAATTGGCCGCCAATGTAGCCGGTACCCCCGGTTACAAAGACAGTGACGGGGTCACTCATGCGACTCGTCTGCGCGCACCTGGTCGCGCGTCATCCAGTCCGGTCCAATTTGATCTAGCCGATAGCCTTGCGGATACGAGGGATGCGCCATTTGCGTACGCAGCCGCGGGGTGCGCCGCTTGGGCAGTAAGCGCAATACGAGCGCGCGCAAGCGCATAGCGGCGCTGACCGTTGCACGTAGCGTGGGTGAGGCTTTGGGAAAACCAAACGCTTCCCGCACCGGCTCATCCAGCATGGCGTGGATCACTCGCCGCACCCAGGGCCGCAACCAGACCGGAAACCAACTTGCGAACAACTCCCGCGTTGCGCAGCCAATCCGCGCATTGCTTTCCGCAAAAACGAAACGCGTGCGCTCAGCGGTGATATTAAATTGCTCGAACGCAGCATAGTCGGCGGGGATATCGCGGATGCCCATGCGTTCTCCCACAGCGCGCCAAAAATAAAAGAACGCGAGGCGTTCTTGCTCGCGCATATGGCGCCAGCCAAAACGCGCATTCCAACGGATCGGCTCGAATACGAAGGTGGACAACACATACAGAAAATCATCGTTGGCGATTTTAAAATGGCCGTGAATCTGATTCATGCGCGCGAGCGCCGCCGCCCCGCGAGCGCCGCCGCCCCGCGCGCGCTGTCGTAGCCCCACTCCATCATCTCGCTCACGATCAGATCGGTGTCGTCGTAACGTTTTTGCGGGCAGCGTGCGAATTCGCCGGTGCGATCGAGCAAGCCGGAAATACTCGGCACGCAGTAGGTGCGAAACAAGGCAAACTCCAATGCGCGCGTGGTATAAAAGGGAAAGTCGTAACACACCATGCGCTGCACGATTTGTTGATGGTCGCGTTCGGAATCGAGGCCGCGCATCTCAAGCTTGCAGTTGCGCGAACAAAGCAGCGGCATCCCAATAGCCGCGCACACGCTGAATGCGACCCTCGACATTCATATCGAAAAGATCGATGCCGTCGAAGCTGACTGCGCGGCCATTTTTACCCACCCCTTCGCCGTGAAATTTCACCGCGGCCTGGCTGCCGCACACGAACAGGTTCTCCGGCCTGATCGACAACGATGCGAAGGCACCGCTTGCCGCGCGAAAGAAGCCGCGCAGCGCTTCCTCACCGATACAGGGCGGCGCATCTGCCGGATCATGCAAAGCGCCATTGCGCGCAAAAACGGCGAGCCAGCCCGCTTCGTCCATGGCGCTTAGCGCCGCGAAATAGGCCGCGACGCCTTGTTCCACTTTTTGCTTATACATACTCACTTCTCCTCTGCTAGCGCATAGTCTGCAAACAATTGGCGCGCGGCGGAGAGGGCCAGCACATCGTTCGACCCATCTTCGATCAGGGATGCGCGCGCATCACGAAATAACTTTTCGATCAAAAACGCTTTATTCAATCCGTTGCCGCCAAATAATTGTAGTGCGGTGTCCGCCACCTCAAACGCCGCTTGGGTGCAATACACCTTGGCGGCAGTGGAATACGCCAGCGCGCCCGCTTGGCCGGAGCGGCAATGAATCATGGCCGCGCGCGACAAGGCGCGGCTGGTTTCGACTTGGGTGAACATATCGAACAAATGTTTCTGCACCAACTGATGCTCGCAAATGGGTTTGCCGCCTTGCACACGATTTTTCGTATAGCTTAACGCTTCCTCGAAAGCGGCGCGCGCCACGCCGGTAAAAATCGCACCCATCGCCGCGTTGGTAAACGCAAGCGTGCCATCGAGCACGGGTTTATAAACATCCACGTCAGCCAGCATAAAGCGTTGCGGAATGCGCACGTTGTGGAAAATAAGCGCACCCTGATTCAACGCGCGTTGGCCCAATTTATTCATCGGCGCGCCCTTGCCCACGCCCGGCAAGTCGAGCGGAATATACGCCACACCACCGCCCGCCAGGCCCAGCGTGGGGTCGATCGCCACATGCACCACGGCATGCGTAGCGATCGTGCCATTGGAAATCCAACGCGATTTTTGGCCATTGATGATCCAGGCATCGCCATCGCGCTGCGCCGTGGTTTCACCGCGGATCTGCGCATCGTGAAATGCCTGGGCATGAATCAAAAAATGATCTGAGCCATGCGCCGCTTCAGTGATGGCCCAGCAGCCGATGTGCCGCGCTTCGCGATCGGCAACGAAGGGCCGCACGATTTCATCCTGTAACGCAGCATCGCCCATCATCGCTACCGAATAAAAGGGAAACGCGGTCACCGCTAGGCTGATGGCGAAATCCGCGCTACCCCAGCCCAGCTCCTCCAGCGCGATATGCAGGCTCAGCCCATCTAGGCCCAAACCGCCCAACTCGCGGGGAATCAGCGCGGTATGCAAGCCCTCGCGATAACACGCTTGCAAGGTCGGCCATAGCGCCGATGACTGCGCAATCATGTCTGCCGGTTCGGGGATTTTGTCCAGGCCCACGGCCGCGGGACGCAAAACATCACGTGCAAAAACATGCACGCTCTGTTTCAGCGCTTGATGCTCTGCGCTGATTTTAGAATCAATATCTCGATACATCACTCATCCTCTCGGTAAATTTTCGCTTTCTGATTTCTTGGTTTCGTCGCTATTTTTTGCACGCATATCGAACGTCAGCGACGCCCAATAGCTCGCCCACTGGGCATGGGTGTCGGGTGGCGCTTCCACCATATGCACCGCTTTAATCAACCACATGCCGCCTGGCCGTAAGCTGAATTGCACCCGGCCATGTTTATCGGAGCGCGCGATTAGCTTCTCGGCGGCATTCATCTGATTCATCGCCACGATCAGTACCCCCTCGAGCGGTCGGCCTTGGTATAGCAAGCGCAACGGCAACATCTGCCCCGAACCCAGTGCGTAAGGGTTACGCTCCGCCACCAGCTCCAGCGTAAAACCAAGTACTTGATCCTGTGCTTCCTCACTTGGCGCACCGACAAGCATCAAACTCTTCGCACAACGCGAGAATATTTCACGCGCACTCGCATCAGCTTGGCCACGACGCCGCCTCAAATCAGCGATCGCATCGAGGCCTTCTTCTTTTAGATACTGATTAAATTTTTCTGGCGGCAATTCAATCGGAATGGGCTGGCTGTGAAAGCCAACGACATGCAAGCCCGGTGCTGCCACCCGCAAAGCACCTGCGGGATCCATACCGGCCCGGCCGACAATCTCCTGCCGACCGGCGGCATGGGCAACAATAAACGCCTTAATGAACACGGGATCGCGTGGCACGGGATCACCAACGAGCTGCTCTCCAACGCGTAAAGCCACACCCAGCGTTTGCCCCGGTTGCGGGAAGAAACTCGTTGGCACTATCCAAAAGTCATGCGCCCGCGCCGCTTGGGCACTCAGGGCAACACTCACCGCCAACAGCAGGCGGTGAAGCGTCGCTGATTTCAGCCAAGACCGCATCATGGAATAGGAATGTTCGGCACGTGAGGCACGTTCAAGCCGCCATGCCCCTGAAACAGGCCTTGATGAGCAGGCGCTAGGAACGGAAACCGGTCGAGAAAGTTTTTGTCGTTGACTTCCGTGCCTTTCGCCAAGCCTGCGGTTGCATCTCCCGCGACGATCAAACTCAGCAGCACGCTGTTCACA
>ERZ1292633.146-Hain-H41-02um-R1-146-length-94619-cov-5_pt1 | contig 94619 bp, 81 predicted proteins | sample MGYA00564406_ERZ1292633 | MGnify/ENA primary metagenome ERZ1292633 (study PRJEB36523, sample SAMEA6512639) | groundwater metagenome | collected 2019-01-08 | study: AquaDiva: Metagenomics assemblies of 32 groundwater samples
AAGCGAGGATCCAGAGCGAGATCTTGATCCAGCGACGCAAAGCCATAGGCGCGGCAGTCTATGCGGAGACCCTGCCTGTCGACGACACCGTTGCGCCGCGCCCCTGAGCCGTAGAATGCGGGCGTGGCGGAAGAGCGCGTGGTTTCCGGAATCCCGAAAGAGGAGGAGCTCGGCCTCGAGCAAACGCTCCGTCCGCGGGCGCTCCGCGAGTATGTCGGCCAGGAACGGATCGTCGACAACCTGAAGGTCTTCATCCGCGCCGCGCGCGAGCGCGGCGAACCGCTCGACCATGTGCTGCTGTTCGGGCCGCCGGGGCTCGGCAAGACGACGCTCGCCCACATCCTGGCGCACGAGATGGGAGCGCCGCTCAGGACGACCGCGGGACCGGTGCTCGAGCGCGCCGGAGACCTGGCGGCGATCCTCACCAACCTGCAGCCCGGCGAAGTCCTGTTCGTCGACGAGATCCACCGGCTGGGTCCGGCGGTCGAAGAGATCCTTTACCCCGCGCTCGAGGACTTCAAGCTCGACCTGGTGATCGGCCAGGGTCCGGCGGCGCGCACGATGAAGATCGATCTGCCGCGCTTCACGCTGGTCGGCGCCACCACCCGCGCCGGCCTGATCTCGGCGCCCCTGCGGGGCCGCTTCGGCATCGTCCACCGGCTCGACTTTTATCCGCCGGCGGAGCTGGCGCGCATCCTCACCCGGTCGGCGGCGCTCCTCGGCATCGCCGCCGAGCCAGCGGGGCTCGACGAGCTCGCGCGCCGCAGTCGCGGCACGCCGCGCGTCGCCAATCGGCTGCTGCGGCGGGTACGCGACTTCGCGCAGATCGACGGCCGCGCGTCCGGGATCGATCTCGAAATGGCGCGGCAGGCTCTCGCTCTCCTCGAGGTCGACGAGTTCGGCTTCGACGAGGTCGACCGCCGCTTCCTCTCCGTGCTGATCGAGATCTACGACGGCGGGCCGGCCGGAATCCAAGCGATCGCCGCCGGCGTCGGCGAGGATCGCGGCACGCTCGAGGATCTCTGCGAGCCCTACCTCCTGCAGGAGGGCTTCCTCCAGCGCACCCCGCGCGGCCGCGTCGCCACCCGCCGCGCCTACGACCATCTCGGCTACCCACCGCCCGCGGGCGCCGCCGGCACGCTCTTTTCCTGAAGCCAGGGCGTGCGACGCGCAGCGCTCCTTTTCAACCCTCGCGCTGGAGCCCATCGCACGAAGCGGGTGGCGGCGATTCGCGGCGCGCTGGCGGGCGAGTTCGCGCTCGAGACGGTTCCGACCTCGGGGCCGGACCACTGCCGCGCGGTGGCGCGTCGCGCCCTGGCCGACGGGCTCGACGCGCTCTTCGTGCTCGGCGGCGACGGTACGCTGCGGGTCGTGGCGAGCGTCCTCGCCGGCAGCGAGGTCGCCGTCGGCGCTCTCCCTGGAGGCACCACCAACGTGGTCGCGCTCTCGCTCGGGCTGCCGCAGGATCCGGTCGCCGCGGCGCGGATCCTCGCCCGCGCCGAACCGCGCGCCATGGATCTCGGGCGCTGCGGCGACGAGCCGTTTCTCATGCAGGTCTCCGGCGGCCTCGACGCGACGATCCTGGCGAACGCCGATCTGCGTCTGAAGCGCCGGCTCGGCAAGGGCGCGATCGCGATCGCCGGCCTCCGCGAGTGGCGCCGCTATCGCTTTCCTGAGATCGCGCTCGAGATCGACGGCGACGCGGCGACTGTGACCGGCTTCGTGGTCACCAACCTGGCCCAGTACGCCGGAGCGTTCGAGATCGTTCCCGGCGCCCGCGCCGACGACCGCCAACTCGAGATCCTGCTGTTTAACGGCCGCCGCCGCCGCGACGCGTTCGGCTTCGCGATCGACCTGGCGCGTGGCCGGCACGCGCGCCGCGCCGACGTCGAGATCCGCCGCGTCGAAGGGGTCCGCGTCGTCGCCCCCATGGGCCGGCCGCTGCAATACGACGGTGATCCGTTCACGCCGACCCTGCCCCTCGACATCGCGCTGGCCGCCGAGCGCCTGCTGATTCTCGCGCCGCGCTGATCCCCTCTGGGAAGAGTCCGGGCTTCCCTCCGGCCTACCCGGCGACGTGGTTCATGAAGGCGGCGGCGCGCGATAGCCTCGCCGCGTCATGCGCTCGCTCGATTGCATCTTTCGCCCCGCTTCGGTCGCGGTCGTCGGCGCCTCGCGCGACCGCGGCTCGATCGGCTTCTCGATCGTGCACAACCTGGTGCGCGGCGAGTTCGCCGGCGCGATCTATCCGGTCAACCCCAAAGCGACCGCGATCCACTCGCTCAAGTGCTACCCGTCGCTCTCGGCGATCGGCGACCCGATCGACCTGGCGGTCGTCACGGTCCCGCGCGCCCTGGTGGAGGGAGTGGTGAAGGAGGCGATCGCCATCGGCGTCCGGGGCCTGGTGGTGATCACCGCTGGCTACGGCGAGACCGGCGCCGCGGGGCGCGCGCTCGAAGCGCGGCTGCGCGAGCTCGTGCGCGCGGCGGGCGTGCGGATGATCGGCCCCAACTGCATGGGCGTCATCAACACCGAGGCCGCGATCGCCCTCGATGCGACGTTCGCGCCGATCCCGGCTCGGGCAGGCTCGGTCGGCTTCGTCTCCCAATCCGGCGCGCTCGGGGTCGCAATCCTGAATGTCGCCGCGGCGCTCGGCATCGGATTGACGCAGTTCGTCTCCATGGGCAACAAGGCCGACGTCTCGGGCAACGATCTCCTCGAGTACTGGGAAGACGATCCGGCGACGAAGGTCGTCTGCATGTATCTCGAGTCGTTCGGCAATCCGCGCCGCTTCACCGAGATCGCCAAGCGCGTGACCAAGAAGAAGCCGGTGCTGATCGTCAAGTCGGGACGCACGGCGGAGGGGGCCCGCGCGGCCTCCTCCCACACCGGCGCGCTCGCCGGGGCCGACGTCACCGTGCAGGCTTTTCTCGATCAGTGCGGTGTCCTGCGCGCCGACACGATCGAGGAGCTGTTCGACGTGGCGCGGGCGCTCGACCGCTGCCCGCTGCCGCGCGGCGAGCGGGTCGGGATCGTCACCAACGCCGGCGGCCCGGCGATCATGGCGACGGACGCCTGCGTCAACCTCGGGCTCGAGATCGCCGGGCTCTCTCCGGCGACGAGCGCGGCGCTGCGCGCCTTTCTTCCCGCTTCGGCCTCGACGGTGAATCCGGTCGACATGATCGCCTCGGCGACCGCCGAGCAGTACGGGCGAACGCTCGCCGCGGTGCTCGCCGACGACGGTGTCGACGGCGCGCTGGTGATCAACGTGACACCGCTGCTCGCCGATCCGGACGACGTCCTTGAGGCGGTAGCCCAGGCGGCGCAAGGCTCGGCGAAGCCGGTGCTCGCGGTGATGATGGCCGAGGAGGGCTTTTACGAGCGCCTGAAGGAGCGCGCCGATCTGCCGCCGGTCTACCGCTTTCCGGAGTCGGCGGCGCGCGCCTTCCAGCAGCTGGCGCGTTACGCCGCCTGGAAGGGGCGACCGGCCGAAGACGCGACGGCGGAACTTTCCGCCCTCGACGCGAAGATCGATCGGCCGGGAATCGCCGCGCTCCTCGCCGCGCCCGGCTCCGACGGCTATCTCGATCCCGCCGCGACCTTCACCCTGCTCGAGAAGCTCGGCATCCCGACGGCGCGCTTCCGTGCCGTGCGGAGCGCGAAGGAGGCGGCCCCGGCGGCTTCGGAGATCGGCTATCCGGCGGTGGTCAAGGCGATCTCGCCGGGGCTCGTCCACAAGAGCGAGGCGAAGGCGATCGAGCTCGACCTCGGCGACGCGGCCACGGTTGCCGCGGCGGCCGAAGCGATCGAGAAACGGTTCGCCGACGCGCGCCTGCCGCTCGCGGGCTTCCTCGTCCAGGAGATGGCGAGCGAGGGGCACGAGACGATCTTCGGCCTCTCGGCCGATCCGCGCTACGGCCCGGTGCTCATGTTCGGGCTGGGCGGCAAGTACGTCGAGGTCTTCCGTGACGTGCGCTTCGGCGTGACGCCGCTCTCGCGGTTTGAGGCGGCCGATCTGGTACGCGGCATCCGCGGCGTGAAGCTCCTCGAAGGCGTGCGCGGCGACGCCGCGGTCGACTTCGCCGAGCTCGAGGAAATCCTCCTCCGGCTCGGCTGGCTCGCTGAGCGCTTTCCCGAGATCGTCGAGCTCGACATCAACCCGTTCCTCGCCGCCCCGAAAGGCCGCGGCAAGGCGGTCGACGCCCGCATCCGCGTGGGCGCGATTCCCTCGGCCTCGTTCGCGCCGCTCGCGCGATAGCGCACGCAGTCGTGTGCCTTGACCGTCGTGCCGACGCGCTCATGGGCCGCTCTTCTCCTCCAACCCCGCCAGACAGCGATCCAGTTCGGCGCGCAGCGGCAGGAGGTCTCTTTTGAGCGAGCGCCGACTGAGCCAGTAGGTGGCGGTTACGACAACCACGGTGATGGGAAACACCAGCAGCGGGGCCAGCGACGACGCGGAGGTCGCGGCCACGAACAGATTCGTCCCCACCAGGATCGGCGCCAGGTACCACCAGGGAAGGGAACGCATCAGGCGGATCTGCGTGTCGAGGCTCCGCCGTTCGTCCCGACAGAATTCCGCGAGGCTCTCTCCGGCCCAGCGGTCTCGGCGGCGCAGCATGACGACCGCGCGCCAGATGGCCACCGCCATCGCCAGGGCGCCCAGGAAGAAGACCCCGACCCCGGCCCACGGTTCCACCAGCCATACCAGCGCCGCGGCGAACACCCCGCCGCCTCCAGCCGTGGCCGCGATCACGATCTCGCGCACGTCGCGGCGAAGTCGTCGTCGATCGAGGTCCTTCAGGCTTCGTACGATTCCTTCCATGGCATCCTCCTGCGCGGGTTCGAAGGGTCCTGCCACGGGGCGCGACCCCCAAGCCGCACGAAAGCGATCGAGCTCGTCGGTCATCAGAGGTACCTCTCCACGAAGACCCGCTTGAGACGGTGCAGCTTCACGCCGACATGGCTCTCGGTCAGTCCGGTGACCTCGGCGATCTGCCGGTAGGTGAGATCCTCCAGGTAGAGCACGAAGAGCGCCTTGTCGGCGGCGACGAGGCTGGCGACGAACTCGTCCAGGATCACGAGCTCGTCGCGGGGACCAGGGGGCGCCGGCGATTCGTCCACCCCTGCCGCACGGTGCTCGTCCCGCGGCCCGACTCGCGCCTTGCGACGCCAGACGATCGCCGTGTTCAACGCCACGCGGTAAGCCCAGGTGTCGAGGCTCGATCGGCCCTCGAAGTGGTCCAGGCTGCGCCAGAGTTGCAGCAGGATCTCCTGGAGGAGATCTCTGTGCTCATCGCCTCGCGCGTAGCTCCTGGCGATCGCCGACAGCCGTCTCTGGTTCGCGGCCAACATGGCCGCGAACCTCTCCTCCCGCGTCGCGCTCACCCCCATGGCTCTATTGGTCGCCGAAACAGGACCAAACTTACACCGCGCCTTGACCGGTTCTCTCCAAGGTGGGGCGCAGGATCCGGGCGGAGGCGCGATGCGGTACCCGCGACGTGCGCATCGCCGTGCCGCCGCGCCGCGACTACTGAATCGTTTTCCGGCGACGATTCGTTGGTTAACGAATCGTCTTGCGGAACGCCCGGCTGGAGGCGAGGACGAGGACGGTGGAGATCGCGGCGAGGGCGGCGACGTGCTCCCAGAGATCCATGAAGGTCGCGGCCCGCAGGACGATGCCGCGGGTGATGGCGATGAAGTGGGTCGCCGGCAGGATCTGGGAGATCACCTGGATCGGCGCCGGGAGCGAGGAGAGCGGGAAGATGTAGCCTGAAAGCAGCACCGACGGCAGCATCACCGACATGGCGAGCTGGATCGCCTCGGCCTGGGTGCGGGCGCGCGACGAGACCAGCATGCCGAGCGAGAGGAGCGCCAGCAGGTAGACGAAGGAGAGGAGGAGGAGGAGCGTGAGACTGCCGTGGATCGGGACCCGGAAGGCGGTGGTCATCAGGAAGAGAATGAGGCCGAGCTGCACGTAGGCGAGAACGAGATAGGGGATCAGCTTTCCCACCACGACGCCGAGCGGCGAGACCGGCGTCACCATGAGCTGCTCGAGGGTGCCGCGCTCGCGCTCGCGGACGATCGCGAACGCCGCCAGGATGGTGCCGGAGAAGGTGAGAAGGATCGCCACCAACCCCGGCACCAGGAGATTGGCGCTCCGCGAATCGGGGTTGAACAGCATCACCGGGTGCGGCAGGAGCGGCGGGTCGCTCATTCCCGTTCTCGCCATCAGCTCTTCGAGTGAACGGGAGAGCGCCAGGCCGGTCGATGCCGAGAGCGCCTGCGAGGCCACCGAGTTGTCGGAGCCGTCGATCAGCACCAGAAAGTCGGCGCTCTCGCCCGCCAGCCGCCGGCGCGCGAACTCCGGCGGGATCTCGATTCCGACCTGGGCGCGCCCGGCGACGATCTCCTGCCGGAGCTCGGCGCGCGAGCGGACGTGACGGCGGATCGCGAACAGGCTCGTGTTCTCGAGCTCGTCGATGAGGGCGCGGCTCTCCTGCGTGAGCGATTCGTCGAGCACCACGGTGGGAACGTCGCGCACCGTCATGTCGATGACGCCGAACAGGATGAGCTCGAAGACCGGCACCAGCAGCGCGAAGACCAGCGTCGTGCGGTCGCGCACCATCTGCAGGACCTCCTTGCGGAGGACCGCGCGGAACCCTCTCATCGCGCGCCCCCTGCGATCGCCGCGAGCTGCTGGATGCGCGTCAGGCGCACGAAGACGTCCTCGAGCGAGGGCTCGATCGGCCGCACGGTGACCGGCGCGCGGCTCGCCCGGGCGAGATCCCTGACGACCGTGGCGTCATCGACATCGCTCTTGAGGAGCAGATGGAGCGCGTTGCCGAAAATCGTGACGTCGTCGACGTAAGGCAGGGCGCGCGAGGTGCTCATCACCGCGGCGGCGCCCCCTTCGCAGGCCGCCTCGACACGGCGCATGCCGGGCGGGGTCACCTCGGGCAGGGCGAGGAGCTCATCGGGACGTCCCGAGACCAGGAGCTTCGACAGATAGAGGTAGGCGACGGTGCCGCAGCGCTCGGCCTCGTCCATGTAGTGCGTGGTGACGAGGAGCGTGACCCCTTCCGCTGCCAGCGAAAAGAGGAGATTCCACAGCTCGCGGCGCGCCACCGGGTCGATGCCGGCGGTCGGCTCGTCGAGGAAGAGGACGCGCGGCTCGTGCATTAGCGCGGCGGCGAGCGACAGGCGCTGCTTCCAACCGCCCGAGAGATGCCCGGCGAGGCGGCGGCGATAGGGCTCGAGCGCGGTGAGCCCGATCGCCCACTCGCGCCGCTCGCCGCGGCGCGCGCCCTTGAGGCCGTAAACGGAGGCGAAAAAATCGAGGTTCTCGTTGACCGAGAGGTCTTCGTAGAGCGAGAAACGCTGCGGCACGTAGCCGATGTGCCGGCGGATCTCCTCGGACTCGGAAACGACGTCAAGTCCGTCGACCGTGCCGCTCCCCCCCGAAGGAGCGAGCAGCCCGCAGAGGATGCGGATGAGGGTTGACTTGCCGGAGCCGTTGGGGCCGAGGAGGCCGAAGATCTCGCCGCGCCGCACCGCGAGCGAGACCCGGTCGAGGGCGCGCACTCCGCCCGCTCCGACGACGCCGAAATCGCGCGAGAACTCGCGCGCCGTGATTCCGAAATCGCCGAGATCGCCGACTTCGAGGCGCGTCACCGGATGGCGCTCTCCGGTGCCGGAAACGTGACCATCGCGGCCATTCCGGGGCGGAGCTCCGGCCCCCCGGACTCGATCGCGACCTTGACGCCGAACACCTGGTCGGCGCGCTGATCGAAGGTCTGGACGTTGCGCGGCAGGTACTCGGCGCGATGGCGGATCTCCACCACCCGGCCGGGAAAGGAGCGGCCGGGGAAGCTGTCGACCGTGATTGCGGCCGTCTGGCCGACCGCGACCTCGCCCAACCGGGTCTCCGGCACGTAGACCCGCACCCAGAGCTCGCCCGGCTCGAGAAGTGTCGCCACGGGCTGGTTCGGTGCCACGAGGTCGCCCGGTCGCAGGTCGAACGACTCGATCCGGCCGGCGACCGGCGCGGTGACGGTGAGCTCCTGGCGCTGGCGCGCGAGGTAGGCAAGCTCCGCCACGGCGCGGGCGTGGGCGGCGCGCGCCGCGTCGATCTCTTCGCGCCGGTTGCCGCGATCGACCTCTTCCCAGCTCTCCTTCGCGGTCGCTTCGCGAGCCAGCGCGGCGTCGTAGTCGGCGCGTCCCAGGACCCCGTCCCGGAAGAGCGCCGCGATCCGTCCAAGATCGGCCTCGGCGGCCTTCCAGGCGATCTTCGCCCGCTCGCGCGCCTCGCTCCGGGGACCCGCCCTGGCGAGCGCCAGCGCGGACGCCGCCTGCGCGATGTTCGCCTCGGCGCCTTCGATCTGCCGGTCTAGGAGGTCGGACTCGAGGATCAGGACCGTCGCGCCGAGAGCGACCTCCGCCCCTTCGTCGACCAGCACCCGGGAAACCCGTCCGCCGACGAGCGAGCCGACTTCGACGACCCGCGCCTCGAGAGTGCCGGTCAGGACCAGTCCCACGGGCTCCCTGGGGCGACGCGTCCAGAGCCAGAGGGCGGTCGCGGCGAGGGCGAGCAGGAGCAGAATCGGCAGGACTCGACGTCGCATCGGGGCTCCTTGGTCGGCGGGAAGGGAAGCCTATCTCTCCGCCGCCTGGTTGAAGATTGCGGCGCGCGAATGCGGCACCGGTTACAATCGGCTGGCGATTCAACGGGGGGGTTCCGCGGTGACGGCAGTCAACGACCCGAAGTTGCTGGGCGACATTCCGCTTTTTCATGGCGTGCCGATCGAGCGCCTGAAGCGGCTGAACGAAGTCATGCACAGGAAGAGCGTGCCGGCGGGCACCAACATGATCACCGCCGAGCAGCCGGGCGAGGTGGTCTACGTGCTGCTCGAGGGCACGGTGAAGATCCTCATCGAGCAGATGGACGGCCGGGAAGTGATCCTGGCGTTTCTGGGCGCCGGCGACACGGTCGGCGAGATGAGCCTGGTCGACTCCGCCGGGCGCTCCGCCAACGTCATGACGATGGAGAAGTGCACGTTTCTCTGGATGGATCGCAACACCTTTCAGGACTGTCTCCGCCACGTCCCCGAGTTCACGCAGAATCTGGTGCGGCTGCTTTCCGGCCGACTGCGGATGGCGAACGAGCAGATCCAGTCGCTTTCCTCGCTCGACGTCGCCGGCCGGCTGGCGCGCCAGCTCCTCGCCTTCACCGAGCGCTACGGCAGTCCGGCGGAGAACGGCGTTGCCGGCTCCGCCGGCGCGAGCGGCGTTCAGATCAATCTCCGTCTGACCCAGACCGATCTGGCCGAGCTGGTCGGCGCCTCGCGCGAGCGCGTCAACCAGGTCATGGTCGAGTTTCGCCAGAAGGGCTACCTCTCGGTCGACACGGCGCATCGCGTGCAGGTGCACCAGACCCAGGCGCTGGCCCGGCTGTGCAGGTAAGGCGTTCCCCTCTCGTGGAGAAACTGATGCGGCGCACCCTCACCACCGTTGCCTGTCTGGCCTGGATCCTCACGCTCGCCGCCCCCGCCGCGCGCGCCGACTGGCGCGACAAGGTCGACCCCTGGGTCTTCGATCAGCTGGCGCGCGAGTCGTCGGGCGAAACCGAATTCCTGATCGTCCTCGCCGAGCAGGCGGATCTCGCGCCGGCGAAGCGCCTGCGCACCAAGCTCGAAAAAGGGACCTTCGTCTACGAGAAGCTGGTCGCCACCGCCGAGCGGGCTCAGGCCGATCTTCTTCAGGAGCTCGCCGCCGCCGGAGTCGAACACCGCTCCTTCTGGGTCGCCAACATGGTGTGGGCCAAAGGGAGCGAAACCACCGTCACCTCGCTCGCCGCGCGCGAAGACGTCGCCCGCATCGCGGCGAACCCGAGAGTTGGATTTGACCCGCCCTGGGTCCGCGACGGCCCGGCTCCCGACGCACCGCAGGCGATCGAGTGGAACATCATCAAGGTGAACGCCGACGACGTCTGGGCGCTGGGCTTCACCGGCCAGGGGGCGGTCATCGGCGGCCAGGACACCGGCTACGACTGGGATCATCCGGCGCTCCTCGGCAAATACCGCGGCTGGAATGGCGCCACCGCCGACCACAACTTCAACTGGCACGACTCGATCCATGTTACGGGAAGCAGCTGCGGCGCCGACTCGCCGGTGCCCTGCGACGATCACGGTCACGGAACGCACACGATGGGAACGATGGTGGGGGACGACGGGGGAGCGAACCAGATCGGCATGGCGCCAGGGGCGAAGTGGATCGGTTGCCGCAACATGGATTCCGGGATCGGCACGCCGGCGACCTACTCGGAGTGCTACCAGTGGTTCATCGCGCCGACCGACATCGCGGGAGCAAATCCGAATCCGGCGCTGGCGCCGGATGTGATCAACAACTCCTGGGGCTGCCCGGGCAGCGAGGGCTGCAGCGCCGGCTCACTTCTCACCGTCACCGAGAACCTCCGCGCCGCGGGCATCTTCACCGCCCATTCGGCTGGCAACTCGGGCTCGAGTTGCTCGACGGTCGATACACCCTCGGCAATCTACGACGCTTCGTTCACGGTCGGCTCGACCACCAGCACGGACACGATCTCCAGTTTTTCGAGCCGTGGACCGGTGACCGTCGACGGCAGCAACCGCAGGAAGCCGGACATCTCCGCGCCTGGCTCGTGCATCCGCTCAAGTATCAACGGGGGCGGTTATGCGGGTTTCAATCCGTGCACATGGTCAGGTACCTCGATGGCCGGTCCGCACGTCGCCGGGATGGTGGCGCTGCTGATCTCGGCCGATCCCGATCTCGCCGGCAATGTCGACGGGCTGGAGGAGCTCATCCGAGAGAGCGCTTTTCATCCGGCGACGAGCTCGCAGGTCTGCGGCGGTCTCTCCGCCGCGAACTTTCCCAACAACACTTTCGGCTTCGGGCGGATCGACGCGCTCGCCGCGGTGCAGCTCCTGCAGACCGGCTTTCTCTTCCGTGACGGCTTCGAGAGCGGCCTGACCGACGACTGGTCGGCGACAGCGCCCTGAGCGGCCAGGCGCGACAGCGCCCTGAGCGGCTAGGCGCGACGGCGCAGCGCGACGAGCCCGGCGGCCACCAGGAGCGCGGCGAGCAGAGCGAGGCCGCGCGGGGAGAGCGCCGGGATCTCGACCACCGGCGCGCCGACGACGGCGACGGTGAGCTCGTTCCGCGCCACCTCGATCTCGATCGGTCCGCCGTGGGCGTCGACCGTCCAGCCCTTGGTGACGCTGAGGGCGCGCCAGCCGCGACGGTAGAGGAGCGTGGTCGTCACCTCGACGACCCCCTCGCCGGTGAAGCCCTCAGGCAGGATGAACTCGACCTCCGAGGTGTCGATCGCGCCCGACAGGATCCGGGTGTCGGAAAAGACAGCCTCGGCGTCGATGAACAGAACCGGCCGCACCACCGGACCCTGGCCGTTGATTCGCCCTTCGAGCACCTTCGCGAACATCTTGCCGGGCCGGCCGGCAAGATCGCCGGGCTGTTCGCCGGGCACGTCGTCCGAGGCAAAGGAGGGAATCGTCGCCCCGCCGATCTGCGCCAGCGGCTCGCCGAACATTCGCGCCTCGACCAGCAGAATCGCGTTGCGGATCGAGATGCCAGTCGGGAACGAGTGCCCGGCGCCGAAGTTGTCGACGGAGCTCGTGACCCGCACCGTGCCGGAATAATCGAACACCGCGTCCGTCGTGAGCGCGAGGTTCCCGGCGAGTGTTTCGGGCGTCGAGCCGACGAAGGTGTGGGCATGACGCTCGGCGCTGTCGCGCTGCGGGCCGCCGAACTCGCAGTTGGCGTCGACACCCGCGAGGTTCGGCATGTGGCAGCTCTGACAGTCGCGGAAAGAGGGTCCGGGCTGGGCGTAAAACGAAGCCTGCCACTCGACGTAGGTGTCTTGCCCCGGGGCGAGGGTCGTCGGGTTGTGGTACTGGTGGCACGCGGCGCAGATCCGCGACAGGGCGTGCAAGGTCGAATGCGACGCCTTCATGTACTCGAAGGTGACGTCGTTCATCGGACCCCAGACGTACTGGTGGGTGTCGACACCGTTGCCGCCCTGCGGGAAGCGGTAGGTGGACTTGCCGCGGTGGTGCAGGGCGTTGATGTTGCCGGGGTCGACCGAGTCCATCTCGTGGCAGGTCACGCAGGTCACCCCTTGCAGCCCGTACGGCTCGTCGACCTCATCGAGCGGTATCCCCTGCGGACCGGGAGCGCCGATGTCCTGCATCGCCGCGTGGCAGGTGGCGCAGAAGCCGGTCTCGCCGGGGTCGTGCGTATTCTTGAAGACGTAGCCCGCGCCGCCGCCGGGCGTACCGGTGCCGGAAAAGAGATCGAGCACCCACGGGTTCTGCCCGGAGTAGGCGTGGTGCGACGTCGTCCACTGGCTGTAGCGCTCGAAATGACAACCGCCGCACTCGCCGACGTCAACCGGCACGTAGCTCGGATCGTCGTTCGCCGGTAGAACGTCGAGGCGGATGTCGACGCCGGTGTCGCCGTCCGCGGCCCATTGGCCGCCGGTGAGGAAGTTGATCGGCGCGGTTCGCAGGTACGGCACCGAAGCGGCGACCACCAGCGGCCCGGCGGGAACGCCCGGGAGGACGAACGAACCGTCGGCGAAGGAGAAGGTCCCCGGCGTCTCGAGGTCGGCCTGCACCTTCACCCAGGCCCCGGCGATCGGCGTCCCCGGGTTGCCGCTCCCCTCCACCCGCACGAACCCCGAAATGTCGGCGGCGGCCGCGCTCGAAAGCAAGGCAAGAAGAAGCCAGGGTTGGGTCGGGAGGCGCCGGCGGCACATGAACAGCGGGATTCTGCGACAACGGACAGCTTTTGACCAACCGATCCTACGGACAGCTCTCCAGGGCGGACGAGTCGAGGATCGGAGGGAAGGGCTGCCCGGACACTGTGTCGAAGTACCAGAACTGCTCTCGGAGCAGGTCTTCCACGGTGAGATGCACCTCGACGTTGGTCAGCCCAGCGGCGTAGACCCAGTACTGTCCCGTGAGGTCGCAGCCGTCGATCACTTTGATCGCCAGTTCCAGATTGTCGGCGGTGAAGAACCAGAAAAGCCCGCTGTCGTCGGCGAGGGGCATTGCCGTCGCCGGACCGGCGGAGCCATCGAAGGCGCGCCAGGTAGCGGCAGCGCGGAAGCGTCCGCCGTTGAGACAGAGATGGGTCGCGTCGGGCGTGCAGAGCCCCGAGTCCGGGTTGGCGGGAGACGAGCTGCTTCCGCCCACCTCTTCGGCAGAGAAAGTCGCGGGCGCTGTCGCACTGCAGGTCGCGAAGCGCTCGATCTCTTGCACCGGGGTGAACGGCTCGCCGAGCGTGCTTCTCCAGGTCTCGACCGTCCCGGTCCAGGTATCGGTGACGATGAGATCGACCTTGACGTCGGTGAGGCCGGCACCATAGACCCAGAACTTCCCGTTCCAGTCGCAGCCGTCGACAAGCTTGACCAGGAGCTCGAAGTTGTCGGGCGCGAAGAACCAGAACCCACCGGACTCCGGGGTGAGCGGAATCGACTGGCCGAAGCCGCGCGCCCCGGCGGCTGTTTCGTAGAGCGCGCGCACCAGGAATCGATTTTCGAGGAGACAGAGCGTCGTGGGTCCAGGCAGACAAGGGAGCGTGAAGCGACGGGCCATCACATCTTCGTCCGCATGGAGCGGAAAATCGTAGTACTGATTGCTGTGCCAGGAGACGACGAACGTTCCTGAGTCCGAAAGCGAGACGCTCGAGACATCCTGCTCGTAGGTGATCTGCTGATTGACCATCACCTGTTGCCCAACGGCGGTTCCGTCGGCGCGGTAGGCGCGAACGTAGGTGTCTTCGCGCAAGTCGTTCTCTTCCTGGATGCTCGAGAAGGAGATGACCGAGTTCCCCGCCCAGTCGGTCGAGATGGACGGATAGTACTGTCCCGAATAGGCGTTCGAGCTCACCTGGAGCTCGGGCCCCACCTTCTGCCCGTTGCGGTCGAAGCGCTGGGCGAAGATCCCTTCGCCGCTGCCGTCCTGCCAGAAGCTGTCCCAGACGACGGTGAAGTTGCCGTACGAGTCGGAGTCGACCTCGGGGTCGACCTGGAGATCCACTTCGTAGGTATTCACCAGAAACGCCGCTCCCTCCGGGTTCCCGTTCGCGTCGTAGATCCGCGCCAGCACGCCGTCCTGATCGAGATCGGCGCCCGGTGCATTCCACACCACGACGAGCCGCCCGGAGTCGAGCCACGCCACATCCGTCTCGGTGGGATAGCTCGAGTTGTAACCCCCGTCCTGCTGGGCACGAATCGGCCCAGGACCCAGGGTTCCGTCGCGACCGATCGTCTGCACCCACACATCGACAAGGGCCAGCCCTGGACTCACGGCGATAGTGATCCAGCTAACTGCCGAGGTCCCGTCAGAGCGAACAGCGACGGACGGGTTCCTTGGTAGGACCGCAAGATCGGACCAGAGCGAGAAGGTTTCCTGTAGGGCACCGACTCCGAGCTCAACGGGCCGCAAGGCGATGAGCGCTGGAGGCCCCCCTGCCCACACCGCCGCACCTTCGCCCCAGGCGTTCGATTTACATCGCGGGCGATGTCCTGAGAGGGAATCTGGTCCAGTCAGTTCCGACGAAGGTGAGTTGGGTGCGCCCGACACGCCGAAACCTCTTCCCCAAATCCGGGAAACCTGATCCCATACGAAGAAGGTCCTACCCGTAGCCTCGATGCAGGAGGCAGAGTTTCGCTGGACGCTACCGATGCTCTCATGAACGCGAAACTCATCGCCAGCCGGAGCCTGAGCCAGGGCTTTGGGCGCCGCTACGAGCGCAAGGACGATGATGCTAGCGCACAGCTTCATTCGGCTTGGCCGCCGGTGAGCGAGGACGTTACGGAGTATTCGCCCCCCAGCGCTTCACCTTGCGCGGAGTAGTTGCGAGCCCAGCGACCGGTGGAGCCGTCTGGATTCACCACTTCCCATTCCACGACAAACGTGCCGTTCGCCGATGCGACGACGCCAGAGAGTGCTAGTGAATCGTTTGAGAGGCTGGAGGCAACGACTTGGTTTGTAAGTTGTCCTGACTCCCCAAGGAATAGGGAGACCAGCTGATTGCTTCCGGATTCGTCGGCTTCCGCCCAGACCAGGAGTGCGTTTCCGGCCGCGTCCGCCGCGATTCTAGGTCCAGGCCAGGTGTTCTCTAGCTCGCCGATGCCCTCCGGATCGCCGGCAGGTCGATCGGCCCAATCAAGTCGTTGAATCCAGATCTGCTTGAGTCCAGTGGTCTCATCGAGACTTTCCCAAACAACGATTGCGTTGCCGATGGCGTCGAGAGCCACGCTTGGGTGGTGGCTGCTTCCCTGCTTTTCGGAGCTGATCTCGAACTCAGCAGCAATAGGAACGCCATTGGGATCCAGTCTTCGGCCACGAATCTCGGGAGCGCCGTCCAGATTCCCATCCGCCTCCCAGGCGACAAGAAAGCCGCCGTTTCCGTCCCTGGCCACCGCAGGATTGCGGGCTTCGGAAACCGAGGCGTCGCTGATTCGCACCGGGCCACTGACGAGGGAGGCATCCTCGTTCCGGAGGTCACCCCAGATACCCCACGTCTCCTCCACTTCATATCTGCCCTCAAAAGCCTGCACGAACTTTCCGCTCGAGCCGGACCAACTCAGCGAACTGACGGTCCTCGCGGGCTGCAGAAGAACACGGTCCCCAGCTCCGAGTACAGCGCCGGTGGCAGGGTTGCTAAAGCTGCAAACGCCGGCGCCGCAGAAAACGCCTGCGGGGTCAGTGTCAATCGTTCCATCGGACGGGTCGTACCACTTTCGAAGATTGACGTCGCCGGTCAACCCAGAGGCGACAATGTCGATACTTGGACCCTCTGGAAGGTACGCAAGAATGTTCCAGGAGTCTCGGAGGAATGCCTGCTTTTTCGTATCTGGCAAGGTGACGTTCAGGGCCAGCCGCCACTGTTCGTTAAAGAGAGCCGTAGTGAACACTCTCCGGCGAATCGCTCGAAACGCCACCATGTCGCCCGACGCCGGCTGAGCCATTCCCTGGCTGTAGGTGCGCCATCCGTCGGGGAACCGTTCGTTGCAAATATTTGGAGTGGCCAGTCCGCAGACGCCCCAGTCCCACACGCCACCAATGCCCGCGGAAAACCCAAAGGCGCCGGTAAGGGAGCTGAGCCACGCGGTCTGCCGCGCTCGAAAGCGATTGTTCCGATTCGTTGGAGTCACCGCATCTCCTTCATCGTAGACACTTTCTCCATTGACGGTTACCTTGTGATTGGGCCAGACCGTAAGCGCCTCGAGCTGTGGGGAAAGCTCCCGGGCGCGATTCGTGACTCGAGGTAGGTCACAGATCGTTCCACTCTGGTAGAGGTGAAAATCGAGCCACGGTTCGGCGTGAATCTCATCCATGCCGGATTGTGAATAGTTGGGCATGTTGCAACTCCCGGAGCTCGAGACAAGGGCTGTCGCTGACCAATGATTCGTGACGAGATGACGAGGAGCTACGCTCTGAATCTCGTTACCCACTGCCTTGATTCGCGGCAGAAGGTCGAGTCCTGAAGTAGTTACGGGCGGTGAGTCGAAGCCCGGCGAGAAAATGATGTGGTCGCCGGAGAGTCGAGAAGAAACCCACCGCGCGAAGAGTACGGCCTCGCTTTGGGATGGAAATGCTTGTGCGTCGGTGGCGGGAGAGTTGGGATTGTCTGGGTCGCCGCCCACAGGTTCCATGAGCCCGGTCATGAACACCACGAGCTGATGGTCATTGGCTGCCTTGACCATGGCGTCAACGTTTCGCCAGAACGGCAGGCCAGGGCGAGTGTTGGAGCGAGGCAGCGGCCAGGTTGGGCTGGGGGCAGAGCACGTACCGCCGCCCGTTGCGCCATTGCAGAACGGTCGATTGCCCGACCGATCCGACGGGCCAGCCCAATAGGGTGCTAGGCCAATGTGAATGACCGAGTACTGACGAGCTTCTCGATCGGCTAGGTACTCATTCCACTCAGTTGAATTTGCTTCCATTGGGGCCGCCCAGGCGCTGTCACCGACCCAGAAAAATCCGCGCCCGCCGGTATGGAATGGCGGCCCGAAGTACGTGCCAACGCGAAGCAGGCCGGCCGCAGGTGTATATAGCTCGTGATCGTAGTAGGGCGGACCAAGGCTTGGCGAGGAAGACACCGTGACCGAGCCCGATCGAGAGAAGGTCGAGTTCGAGCAGTTGGTACCGGTCTCGCAGGTGGTTGACCAAGTCCAAGTTCCACTGTTCGGGAACGCGGTTCTAGCAATGAATGTCCCGTTGCTTGACGATGTCCCAGCACCGCCGTCCCAGAATGCGTAGCCAAAATGCGTCAGGCTTGGGAGCGGGCTCGTTCGTGTGTACGTCACTTTGAGCTTCACTTGAGCGTAGAGCACTCGCTCGGTGCTGCTGGGGCCGCTAACAACAGGAAAAGAGCAACTCCAACGTTGCCACTGGAAGGCGCTCGAGGTACCGGGGGTACCGCCGATGGTGTAGCAAGCGGCTTCCGCCGCCGATGGTGCGGCCATGAGCACCGATGCTGCCAAGAAGAAATCGACAAAGGTAACGCGGCGAAGCGGACACCCCTTGGTAACGGGTGAGCTGTTCAAGCCCCGCTGCAAGTTCGAACGCGTGTCCATAGAAATCTCCTCGTTGAGGACTATCGTCGTCGCGTTGCATATCACCCTTCGGCCCCCGCTGACGAACTCGAGATCGGCGAGGCCGGTTCTTGTCCGGCGACGGCGCTTGGCGCCGGCGGCCCGCTGCGAGCGGCTTCACAGGCGACGCGCGCGTTCTCTGCCAGGCTCCTCTCGCGCGTTGCTTGCCATGCGAAAACGCCTCCTGGTTCTGATGCTCTGCGAAGCCCTTGTCTTCGCCTCGGCTTCGCCCGTCGCGGCGGAGCTCGAGATCTCGCTTGCTTACGTCGACATGCTGTCGCCGGAGTATCTGCGCTTCGAGGCGTGGGTGGATGAGGCGGTGGCGGGCGATCCCGGGTACGCCTTTTCGGCGACCGATGCGGTGTACATGTACCGCCTGGCCGGAGAGGCGCCGTACGCGGCGCTGGCGATCTCGATGGTCGAGGCGCAGGTCGCCGCCGCCGAGGCGGCGATCGCCGCCCACCAGGCGCCCGAGATCGCCGGCGACTCCTACCTCGAGGTCGGGCCGATGCTGCGCGATCTCGCGTTGGTCTACGAGTGGTGTTTCGCGTTGCTCGCGCCGCCGCAGCGGGCGCGCTGGGAGGCGTACGCCGACCAGGCGGTCTGGAACGTCTGGAACCATGAAGAGGCGTCGTGGGGCGGCGATCCGTTCCCCTGGTCCGGCTGGTCGGTCGACAACCCCGGCAACAACTACCACTTCAGTTTCCTCGAAGCGACCATGGACTGGGCGCTCGCCGCGGACCGCACGCTCTGGCTCGACTTTCTCGAGGACGTGAAGCTGCCGGCGCTCGTCGCCTACTGGCAGCAGCTGCCGGGCGGTGGCAGCCGTGAAGGGACCGGATACGGCGTCGCGCTGATGCGCCTCTTTGAGATCTACCGTGTCTGGCGAGACTCGACGGGGAGCGATCTCGCGGCGCTCTCGACGCACCTCGTCGACACGATGGACTACTGGCTCCACGCCACCGTGCCGACGCGCGATCGCTACGCCCCGGTGGGCGACCTGGCGCGCGAGTCCTACCCCTGGCTCTTCGATTACCACCGCGTGCTCGTCCTGCAGGCGCGCGCCATGGCGCCCGGCTCGCCGCAGGCGGCGCGCGCCAGCCGGTGGCTCGCCGAGATCGCCATCGACGAGATGACGCAAGGGTTCAACTTTCGCCACGACCTCCTGCCCGTGGGCGACACGCCACTGTCGCCGGCGACACGGTTCCATCACGCGACCGGCGCCGGTCACCTTTTCGCGCGCCACTCCTTCGACCCGCGCTCGCTCTGGCTGTCGTTCGTCGCCGGGCCCTACGACGAATCGCACGCCCACCAGAACCAGGGCGCTTTCAACCTGTTCCGCGACGACTGGCTCGCCGTTACCGAGAACGTCTGGACGCACAGCGGCATCCAGCAGGGAGTCGAGATCCACAACAGCCTGCGCTTCGTCGACGGCGACTCGACGGTGCCGCAGAGCGAGGGTACGACCTCGACGATGGTGGTGTCGGAAGTCGATGGCGTGCTCCATGTCGTCGCCGACGTCGCTCCGGCGTACGCCCCCTCGGGGCTCGTGAGCGCGTGGACCCGGACGCTCGATCTCGCGGCGCTCGGCCTCTCCGTGCACGATCTTTACACCGTTGCGGCGGGTGTCACGGCGCGCTTCCAGGTGCAGACGCCGGTCGAGCCGACGAGCGCCGGCGGCAACGTCTACGTCGCCGGCGACCTGCGGATCGAGGTCCTGGTGCCAGCCGCCCCGACCTTCGCCGTGCTCGACTGGACCACCGTCGAACCGGGCGAGTTCCTCGACGGTTGGCGGCTCGAGATCGGCGGCGGCAGCGGCGAATACCTGGTGCGCCTCGATCTCCTCTCGGGCGTCTTCGCCGACGGCTTCGAGAGCGACGACACCTCGCGCTGGTCCGCGGTCGGGCCCTAACTCTGCCGGAGCGTGCGGCGCCGGTCGCCGACCCCGCCGACGGCTCCAAAGAGCGCCGGCACGAGCAGCAGGTCGGCGGCGAGCGCGATGACGATCGCGGCGACCGAGAGTTGCCCGAAGCGGGCGAGCGGCGCGAAGCTCGACAGGCCGCAGACCCCGAAGCCGCACGCCAGCACCAGGCCGGTGATCAGGAACGCCGGCGCGGTTTTCTCCAGCCGGTCGGTCACCGCGCGCCGCCCGCCGACCACGGCGCGGAGCTCGCGATAAGGCGCCAGCGTGTGAATCGTGTCGTCGACCACGAGGCCGGCGACGATCGAGGCGACCATCACCGTGGCTAAGTCGAGCGGGATGCCGAACCAGCCCATGCCGCCGAGCATCATGAGGAGCGGCCAGAGATTCGGCAGCAGCGCGAGGAGCGCGCCGCGTCCTTCGCCGAGCAGGAGGAAGAAGAGGAGCGCCAGCGCCGGCACGGCGAGGGCGAGCGATCCGGCGAGGGTATCGAGCAGCCGATGCTGGGTGGCGAGAAGCAGCGGCAGCTGGCCGGTCGCCAGCCACGAGAGCTCGGGAAGCTCGGCGCGCGCGGTGGTGAGCGCCGCGTCGGTCAGCGGATCGACCGTCTCGTAACCGGCCACCGGAACGAAGAGGGTCACCCGGGCGCGCCGCGCGTCGCCGGCGAGGAAGCGAGCGAGCGCCGCGCCGCCCTCGCGGTCGGCCCGGACGAGCGGCAGGAGCGCCGCACGGAGCTCGCGCGGCGGGAAGGCGCCGGCGAGCGGCGAATCGCGGCCGATGTCGTCGAGCAGATCGCTCGCCGTGAGCGCCTGAATCGCGTTGGGGAGGGCGCGGAGCCGCTCGCCCAGAGCGGCGAGCCGGGCGAGCGTCGCGGCCGATGGCCAGGCGCCGAGATCGGCGCCGTCCCCCGCCGTGCCGACGAGCTCGACGGTCGCCAGTCCGATCCCGTCCCGCTCGGCGAGCGCGAACTGCCGGCGCAACGGATGGTCGGCGGCGAAGTAGGCGAGGGCGTTGCTCTCGACCTTCAGGCGCGGAAGACCGAGCGCCGCGACGAACGCGGTGAGCGCGAAAAAGAGCAGCACCCGCCCGCTCCGGTCGGCGGCATGCTCTGCGACGGCGCGTCCGAACCGCTCGAGCGCCCGTTCGAGCCGCCGCTCGGGAAGGGCAGCGCGACGTCCGGCCGTGAAAGAGAGCAGGCAGGGGTAGAACGTGAACGCCGCGGCGCCGATCGCGAGCATGGCCAGGGCTCCCCAGAGCCCGAGCTCGCGGATCGGTCCGATCGGCGTCGCGGCGAGGGCGCTCCAGCCGGCGATCGTCGAGGCCGTGGTCCAGACGATGGCGCGGCCTTTGTCGCGGTAGGTCGCGAGCGTCGCGGCGCGCGCGTCGAGTCCGCCGGCCTCGAGATCGCGGCAGCGGATCAGCAGGTGGACGGCGAGAGCGATGGCGATCGCGAACATCACCGGCGGCAGAATGGCGACCACGAGATTGAGCCGCACGCCGCACCAGCCCATGGCGCCCAGGACCGGCATCGCGACGAGAGCGACGAAGGCGAACGGCACGGCGACCGCCGCGGCTTCGCGGAAGGTGAGGAAGAGCAGCAGGAAGACGACCGCCACCAGGAGCGGCAGAAAACGGTGCGCGACCTCGGCGGCCGCCTCGTTGAGCGCCCGCTCGAGCACGGGCAGGCCGGCGACGAAGGCGTTCCACTCCGGCGGCAGCTCGTTCGCCAGGCGTTCGACGGTGGCGACGGTCTTCCGCCGCGCCGCGAAGTCGCTCGCCGTGTCCGGTGTGAAGGTAAGAACGAGAGAGATCGCGCGGCCACCGTGGCCGACCAGACCGGCCGCGCGGTCGAGCGCCCCGCCGGGACCGAGCAGCCGCTCGCGGAAGAGCGCGGGCTCTACGGCGAGCGCCCCGCCGAACTGGCTCCACTGGCTCCAGTAGCGGCGATGGTGGCCGATCGGACCGTCGACGCGCGCCACGCCCGGGACGGCCGCAACCGCCTTTTCGAGCGCCGCGAGCCGTTCGAGGTTCGCGGCGGTGGCGAGCGCTTCGTTTCCCAGGACGAGGCGGAGAGCCGCGGTCGGGCCGAAGGTGGCCTCGAGATCGCGCAGAGTGGCGAGGGCGGGTGCGTCGCGCGGATAGAACGCCGCCTCGGAGTTGTCGACTTCGAGCCGTAAAAGCCCGGGAAGTGCCGCGACCGCGAGCGCGAGGTAGAGGCCCACGACCAGCCGCCGCCGCTTGAGCACTCCTTCGACCCAGCGCGAAGCGCGCCTCATGCGCGCCCGGAGGACGCTGTCGGGGTGGAAAAGGCGAGACGGCCGAGCAGACGCGCCGCGCCGAGAGCGTCGCGGGCCTTGAGCTCGGCGCAGCCCCGCCGCATTCCCAGGAGCCCCAGGAGCGACGAAAACAGCGCCGGATCGCGCGCCAGCGCGCTGACCAGCCGCCGCCTGAGCGCCGGTCGCCGCGCCGCGAACAGGGCGATCCGGGTCAGGCGATCCGGCAGCGCGGCGAGTCGGCGCGCTTGCCGCTCGTAGCCGGGAAGATCGTCGCAAGCGATGGCGCTGGCGAGTGCCTCGGCGCACTCGAAACCGAGCGACAGGCCTTCGCCGGTGAGCGCGTCGACGTAGCCCGCGGCGTCGCCGACCAGCGCCAGATTTCGTTGCCGGCGGTCGACGCGCCGCGCCACTCGCTGCCGGAACGGACCGGCGCCGCGATCGGGGGAGCGAACGCCGGTCGCCGGGACCACCGACGCCGCCGCAAGCCGCTCGGCGAGGGCGCGCGGCAGCCGTTCGCGCAGCAGCGTGTCGAAATCCGCTTTGCCGCCGCTCCACAGGAGCGCGACACCGATCTCGTCCTCGGCGAGCGGCGTCACGTAGGCCTCGGCGCGATCGCCGAAGGTCACCTCGACACGCTCGCTCCAGGGCGGGATCCGGAAGTGGCGCACGACGCCGAAGCGATCGGCGGCGTTCGCCCGGCGCTTCCTGGCGCCGAAGTCGCCGGCCTGGCGAATCGCCGAGTGCAACCCGTCCGCGCCGACCAGGAAGCGGGGCCGGATCGCCTCGCCGGCAGCGAGCACCGCACCGTCGACGATCGCCTCGACCTTGGTGGCGAAGCGGAGCTCAGCGCCGAGCGCCGCGGCTCGCGTCACGAGCGCCTGGTGAAGTGCTTTCCGGCACACGCCGCGGCCGCGCGCCCCGGCGGGGAAGTCGGCCTCGGCGACCAGGCCGTCCGAGAGATAGCGAATGCCGCGCAACGGCCGCGAGCGCTCCGGGAGATCGACGCCGAGCCGCGCCAGCGCGGCGACGCCGGCCGGCATCAGCCCTTCGCCGCACGCCTTGTCGATCGGCGGGGTCTGGCGCTCGAGGACGACGACCGAAAGATCGCGCAGGCGCGCCGCGATCGCCGTCGCGAGCCCGACCGGGCCGCCGCCCACCACCGCGACGTCAACGCTCGGCACGGCCCGGGATGCGGCGCAGGAAGGCGGGCCGGTAGATTCCAGCGCGCGCCAGGAGGCCGCCGGTGGCCGCGAAGAGCACGCCGAAGCCGTAGCGCACCGAGCGGCGGAAGTTGATCGACGACGCCGCGGGAAAGTACTTGGTCGGGCAGGAGAGCTCGCCGACGCGGAAGCCGGCGGCGAACGCCTGGACCAGAATCTGGTTGTCGAACAGAAAATCGTCCGAGTTGGCGGCGAGGGGCAGCGCTTCGAGGACCTCGCGACGATAGGCCCGGAGGCCGGTGTGGTACTCGGAGAGCTTCTGACCGAGCAGGAGGTTCTCGGCCAGGGTCAGGCCGCGATTGGCGACGTACTTCCAGAGCGGCATGCCGCCGCGGAGGGCACCGTTGCCCAGGATCCGCGAACCCAGGACCACGTCGTAACCGGCGTCGGCGATCATCGAGGCAAGCGCCGGCACGAGGCGCGGCGTGTACTGATAGTCGGGGTGCACCATCACCACGATGTCGGCTCTGCCTTCGAGCGCCGCGGCGTAGCAGCTCTTCTGATTGCCGCCGTAGCCGCGGTTCTCCGGATGGAGGTGCGTCTCCAGGCCCAGCCGCCGCGCCAGCGCCGCCGTATCGTCATGCGAGGCGTCGTCGACCAGGATCACCCGGTCGACGAGCGCGCGGTCGAGCTCGGCGTAGGTCTGCTCGAGGGTCGCCGCGGCGTTGTAGGCCGGCATCACGACGCAGACCGAAAGGTCGCGGATCATCGGCTCATTCTAGGGAAAGCGCGCAGCGCCTGGTGAACGCCACTCGTCGGACTCGATCTCGTGCCTCGGAACGGACAGCCCGGACTCAGACAAGCTCCTGGCGCAGAATGACGCGGAGGTGCATCGGGAAGCCGCTTTGAGCTTCGTGGTGGAGGAGCTCGAGGAGGCCGGGGGTGAGCTCTGAGGCTGCGAGGATGCGGAAGCCGCGCTTCTCGTAGTACGGCGCGTTCCAGGGAACGTCTTCGAGGGTCGAGAGAGTGATGGCCTCGTAGCCCTGGGCGCGCGCTTCGTCGGCGACCCGTTCGAGGAGGGCGCTGCCGACGCCTTGGCCCGAGGCGTCGGGGTGGACGTCGATCTCGTCGAGGTGGGCGACGCCATCGATCACTGTCGTGAAGGCGAAACCGACCGGTTCGTCGTCATCGCCAAGGGTCGCGACCCAGAGAGTTCCGGACTCGATCTCGTGCGCGAAAAGCGCCGGCGAGAAGTCGAGCGCCCAGAACGCCGCGAACGCCTCGGGATCGCGGAAGCGCAGCGTCGCGGCGCGCTCGATCGGTTGCAGAAATGGAATGTCCTCGCGCCGGCCGCGACGGATCTGGATCCGTTCGCGGCTCATTTCATTCCTCGCAGCAGCTTCCAGCGCGAGCGCGCCAGGATCCAGGCGAGCTGCACCGGGCCGGTCTTGCCGGGCGGCGTGAGCGCATTGCCGAGGTAGCGCCGCAGCGTCTCGCCGCGCCGGAGCTTGCCTGATGACGTGCGCGGCAGCGCCCCTGGCGGCAGGACGATCACCCGCTCGACCGCGAGGCCGGTGCGCGCCAGGACCGCTTCGCGCGTCGCGCTCTCCAGAAGCCGCATCCCCTCGAGCGAAGCGCTCTTCGCATGCTCGACGAAGAGCAGCACCTCCTCGGTGGCGCGGCCCGCCGGCAGGTAGCTCGCGGCGACGGCGCAGCCTGGCCGCGCGTCGACGAGCCCCGCGACGGCGAGCTCGAGATCGGCGGGCGCGTAGTTCTTGCCGCGCACCAGGATCATCTCCTTGGCGCGGCCGGTGAGATAGAGCTCGCCGTCGTCGACGAAGGCGAGGTCGCCGGTGTCGAGCCAGCCGTCGACCAGCGCTTTCGCCGTCGCTTCCGGCTGGTGAAGATAGCCGCGCAGGAGCGAGGGGCCGCGCACGAAGAGCCGGCCGACGCGGCGCTCTCCGACCGCGTCGCCCGCTTCGTCGCGCAGCGCGAGCTCGAACCCGGGCAGCGCCCGCCCCACCGAGGCGAGCTCGACTCCGCCGGGGCTCGCCATGGCCTCGCCGCGGTCGGCGAGCGCCAGGCGGTCGAAACGCCGGGCGACGAACGGCCGCCCGAGCGGCGGAAAGGTCACGGCGAGCGCCGCTTCGGACAGCCCGTAGACGGGCACGAGCGCCGTGGCGCGGAACCCCCAGCGCGCGAAGCGCGCGGCGAAGGCGCGCAACACTTCCGGCACCACGGTCTCGGCGCCACAGAGCGCGACCTCCCAGCCGGAGAGATCCACGCCCACCATCTCCTCGTCGCGGATCCGCTGCGTGGCGAGCGCGTAGGCGAAGTTCGGCGCCGTGGAGATCGTCGCGCGGTGTCGAGAGAGGGTCCGAAGCCAGAGCGCCGGCTTGCCGATGAACGCTTCCGGCGGCAGCAGGGTCAGCGTCGAGGGACGCTCGAGCGCCGTGAAGACGCAGCCGATGAGCCCCATGTCGTGGTAGAGCGGCAGCCACGAGACGCCGGTCGGCCGGCCGCCGGGCAGGTCGGCGCGATCCGGCCAGTGCGCGTTCAGGAGCCGCACCTGGGCGAGCACCGCCGCCTGGGTGAGCGCCACCGGCTTCGGTTCGACCGTCGTGCCGGATGAGAACTGCACCAACGCAAGGTCCTGCGGGTGGCCGGCGGCGGTGAGCCGGGCCCGCGGTGGCAGCTCTTCGAGAGTTCGCGTTCCGAGCGGGAGCGCCCGCGGCGGCAGCGTGGCGAGCGTCTCGCCGACCACCGTCCGCACGCGCCGGTCGACGAGCAGCAGGCGAGCCTCCACCGTGTCGAGCATCGCCGCGGTGCGGACGTGGTACTCCGACATCCGGCCGAGCCGCACCGGCGGATAGAGCGGCACCGGCACCGCCGAGGCGAGGAGCGTGCCGAAGAAGGCGGCGATGAAATCGATCGAGGTCGGAAAGAGCAGCCCGATCCGGTCGCCGGAGGCCACGCCGAGCCGCGCCAGGCCGCCCGCGACGAGCGCGCTTCTCTCCTCGATCTCGGGCCACGAATGGAACGATTCCCGTTCGGCCGCGTCGACGAAGCGCAGGCCGACGTCGGGATAGCCACGCGCGCGCTCGAGCAGCTGCTGCAGCGTGTCGGGGCGGAAGAAGCTCATGCGGCGGAGCCGGGAAGCTCCGTCCCCAACGAGGCGTCGCCGTCGCCGAGCTTGCGCTCGAGGAGATCGACGAGGTCGCCGACCGTCGCGATCGCCGCCTCGTCGCCGGCGTCGAGCCGGACGCGGAAGTGGTTCTCGATCTCGGCGGCGAACGTCAAAAGCTTGAGCGAGTCAAGCTCGAGATCCTCGACCAGGCGCGAGCGCTCCTCGAGCGGGCGGTCGAGCGCCAGATGCTGGCGCGCCACCGCCGCGATCGCGGCGAGAATCCGGGGCCGCGAAAGGGGCGCCTTCATGACGCTTTGCCCGGCAGGAAGCGCGGCCGGTCGCCCAGCCGCTCGGCGTAGCTCCCGGCGCGGTGGAGCGCCGCCTCTTCGTGGCGAATGCGCGCCACGAGAATCGCGGCGTTCAGGGCGGTGGCGACGAGCGCCGTCGCCCACGCCGTATGAACAAGCGGCAGCGCCGCGACCTCGACGATCACGGCGAGGTAGTTCGGATGCCGCACCAGGCGATACGGGCCGCGGTCGACCGGTGGTTCGCCCGGCACGACCAGGACGCGGCTGTTCCAGCGGTCGCCCAGCGTGAAGATCGCCCAGTAGCGCAGCGCCATGGTGAGCGCGACGACGAGGGTGGCGACGATGGCGAGCGGTGGCAGGAACGGACGGTCGAAAAGCAGAACCTCGAGCGGCCCGGCGGCCAGAAAGAGGGCGTGCGACAGAACGAGCCCGGCATAGAAGAGCCGTGATTCACCCTCCACGGCGCCGCGCGCCAGCACTCGCCGCGCGTTCCGCGCCGAAAGCGTCATCTCGACCAGCCGTTCGATCGCCACGAATCCGACCAGGGCGAAAAAGTAGAGCTGGCCGGGCGTCGTCGTCACGCCGGCAAAGCTACCATCGCAGCAGCACGAGCTCGCTGCAGAATCCGGGCCCCAATGCGACGAGCAGGCCCGCCGTGCCGCTTGCCGGCCGGTGCTCCGCCGAGGCAAGCGTCGCTTCGAGCACAAGAAGCACCGACGTCGAAGAGAGATTGCCGACCTCGGCGAGGCTCTTCCAGGTGAGATCGAGCGCGCCGGCCGGCGCCTCGAGAGCCCGCGCCATCGCCTCGAGCACCTTCGGGCCGCCGGGATGGCAGACGAACGAGGTGATCGCGCCGCGGTCAAGTCCCTGCTCGGCCAGAAACAGATCGACGTCTTTTCGCAGGTGCTCCTCGACCACTTTGGGTACGTCGGCCGAGAGCACGATCTGGAAGCCGGACGAGCGCACGTCCCAGCCCATCACGCGCTCGGTTCCGGGATAGAAGACCGATTTCGTGGCGAGGATCTCGGGTCCGTTCGCCCTGAGGCGTCGCGCGCGCTCGGTCCCGACCACCACGACGGCGGCGGCGCCGTCGCCGAACAGTCCCGAGGCGATCAGGTTCGGAATCGAGAGATCGTCGCGCTGCAGGGTGAGCGAGCAAAGCTCGACCGAGAGCAGGACCGCGACCTCGTCCGGGGCGCCGCGCACGTAGTCGGCGGCGCGCGCGATCCCGGCGGCGCCCGCGACGCAGCCGAGACCGAAGATCGGCACGCGCTTGACGTCGGGCCGCAAGCCGAGCCGTTCGACCAGCCGGGCGTCGATCGAAGGGGTGGCGATGCCCGTCACGGTGACGAAGTAGAGCGCGTCGATGTCGCGCGAGTGAAGCCCCGCGGCGGCGAGCGCCGCGGTCACCGCTTCGGCGCCGACCTCCTCGGCGACGCGGATCCAGGCGGCGTTCGAGTCGCCGAATCCCTTGAGCCCCGGATACTCCTCGAGGGCCAGGGCAAGATGGCGCGTCCCGACGAGGACGTTCTTGTGCAGCTGCTCGATGCGATCGAGATTGAAGTAGCGCTCCGCCCAGTGGACTTTGAGCGCCGCAAGCAGGGTCTCCTGATCGTAGCGATGCCGAGGAAAGGCCGAGCCGACCGCCGCGATCCGGCCGAGGCTCATGGTCAGCGGTTGTCGGGGGGAAAGGCGGCGCGGGCGAGGGCCGCGAGGGCGAGCGCCGCGGTGAGATCGAGCAGCAGCGCGCCGCGGGCGAGCTGCCAGAACGGCGTGGTCGGCAGGCGCGTCAGCCCGGCGACACCAAGGACCAGGAGCGGACCGCGGAAGAGCCAGGCGACGAGTCCCACCGCCAGGCCGTCGAGCCACCAGTTCGAGGTGCGGCCGGAGAGCAGCAGGGTGAGCGCCACGAGCCCCGCAGCCTCGAGCCCGCGCGCCGCAAGATCGAGCTGGAGCGGCAGCCCTTCGGGTCGGGCGACACCGCGCGCCGCGAGCGGTGTTGGGTCGGGAGCCAGGCCCAGCGACGACAGCAGCATGCCGCCCAGGGCGAGGATGAGCAGCGCGATCGGTAGCGCGAGGGCGAGGAAGCGCGGCAAGGGAGGAGGATGTTATCTCCGGGCGGCGGGTGCCGGTTGCCAGGGAGGGGGCTTGACAGTCGATGGATATTTCTGTAATTTTGGAAACATGGAACTGTCGCTCGCGCTCGAACGTCTCGGAGCCCTTGCCCAGGAGACGCGCCTGGCCCTCTTTCGCCGCTTGGTGCAGCAAGGTTCGGAAGGACTCCCGGCCGGAGCGCTCGCCGCAGCCCTGCAGGTTCCGGCACCAACGCTGTCGTTTCATGTCGCCCAGCTCGAGCGCTCTGGCCTGGTCACCAGCCAGCGCTCCGGGCGTTCGATCGTCTACTCACCGAGTTTCCCAGCGATGCAGGAGCTCTTGTCGTACCTCTACGAAAACTGCTGCCAGGGGAGCGGCTGCGCTCCCCGGCCCAGGAAGTCGACCCGAAAGGAGAAGTCATGAACGAAGTCACGAAGGCCGGAGAAGAGCGAGTCGGAGAGGTGCGCGAGCGCTACGGGCGAATCGCCAGCGGCGAAATCTCCGGCTGCGGTTGCGGCCTGGGCGAGGGTTCCGAGAAGTCGGTGGCGCTCGGGATCGGTTACGGCGCCGAGGAGCTCGCCGAGCTCCCCGAGGAGGCCAATCTCGGGCTCGGATGCGGTGCGCCGATCGCGCACCTGGCGCCGCGACCCGGCGAAACGGTTCTCGACCTCGGCTCCGGCGCCGGCATCGACGCCTTTCTCGCGGCGCGTCGCGTCGGTCGGGAAGGCCGGGTAATCGGCGTCGACATGACGCCCGAGATGATCGCCAAGGCCACCGCGGCTGCGGCGCGCCTGGGGTTTGAAAACGTCGAGTTCCGCTCCGGCCGGCTCGAAGCGCTGCCGGTGGATGACGCTTCGGTCGACGCCGTGACCAGTAACTGCGTGATCAATCTGGTGCCGGACAAGAGCGCCGTCTTTCGCGAGATCGCCCGGGTGCTCACTTCCGGCGGCCGGGTCGTGGTCTCCGACATTCTGCTCGCGCGAGCGCTGCCACCGGCGGTCGAGCGCGACCTGCTCTCCTATGTCGGCTGCATCGCTGGCGCGGCGGTTCGGGAGCCTTACTTCGCCGAGCTCGCCGATGCGGGCTTGGGCGAGGTCGAGATTCTGCGCGACGCGGACTATCTCGAGATTCTGCTCGCCAGCGCTCCGGCTGAAGTCGAGGCCATGGTGAAGCGCACCGGTGTGGCGCTCGACGAGGTGCGCGGCGTGGTGCGTTCAGTCACCTGGCGCGCGCGAAAGAGCAGCGAAGCGTGCTGCGGACCCGAGGGGTGCGAACCCTGCGGCTGCGCGCCGGCCTCCTGAGGCCGTCACGCCGGCGTCACACGCCGGCGCCAGACTGCGCCGCTCGCGAGGAGACTCTGATGCCCGATCGACCGCTGACCGTTCTGTTCCTGTGCACCGGCAACTCGGCGCGCAGCATCCTCGCCGAGGCGTTGCTCAATCATCTTGGTGCTGGCCGCTTCGTGGCGGTGAGCGCCGGGACGAAGCCGAGGGGCGCGATTCATCCGCTGGCCCTCGCGCTCCTCGAGGAAGGCGGGATCGCCACGGAGAACCTGAGGAGCGAAAGCATCGAGCGGTACGCGGGCCCGGCGGCGCGGGCGATCGATCTCGTAGTCACGCTCTGCGACAGCGCCGCCGCCGAGCCCTGTCCCGTGCTGCCCGGCGCGCCGGCGTCGGTTCACTGGGGGCTCGCCGATCCGGCGGCGATCGAAGGTTCAGACGAAGAGCGCCGCGGGGCGTTCGAGCGCACGTGGAGCGATATCGAAGGACGAGTTCGACTCCTGCTCGCGCTGCCGCAGGACGAACTGGATCGGCAAGCGTTGGCGCGGGAGTTCGGCGCCGCGCACGCCCGTTTCAACGGATCGCCCGCCGCCTCAACGTGAAAGGGCCGCCCCGGGGAGGCGGCCCTCAGCCCTTCCAGTAGAGCGCTAAGTGCCGCCTACGGCACCGCCACGTCCCAGTGCGACGTGGTGCCATGCGCGAAGTTGTCCGAGAAGATCTGACCGGCGCAGGCGGCGGGCAGATCGAACGCCGGCGTGCCGTCGGCGATCGATGCGCTCGAACCTTGCAGCGCCGAGAAGCCGAGCCCGCGCTTGGCGAACCCTCTCCAGACCTCGCAGGTGTGATTGCTCTCGTAGTCGGCGACATCGGCGGCGAGGATGGCGTTGCGTCCATCGACGAAGCCAGGAGCGCAGATCTGCAGCTTCATCCCGTCCATCACGAGCTGGAAGGCGACGTTGTTGCCGCCCGTGCCGCCATAGAGATCCGGGTCGTAGCCCTCGAGGTGGACGAGATTCCAGTAGACCTCCCAGAGCATCTGCGCCCAGACGACGCCGACGCCGTGCGGAATCGAAGGTGGCGGCACGGCGGTGAGCGTCGCGTAGGTCTGGGGATTGAGCGTCATGTCGGTGGTGTACGGCACCGTGCGGATGCCGATGAAGCCTGGAGTGTCGGCCGGCTCGAACGACACATAGCCGCCGACGCTGCGCTCGGTCACGTCGACGTCGGTCGGCGCGGCATGGAGGAAGAGCGTCATCCAGTCGCTCCAACCCTCGCCCATCTGTTCGTCGCCGCTCAGGCAGCCGATGCCGGTGAGGCGGTTCGAGATGCCGTGGCCGTACTCGTGAGCGATGACGCCGTTGTCGAGGTCGCTGTCGCGGTTGGGTAGAGCGGACGTCGAGCTCATGGTGACGTTGACCGGCGGGTTGGAGACGATCTCGGCGACGAAGCCGTTGCCGTTCGCTTTGCCGATCATCTGCACCGGGATGGTCACCGAGGCGCCGGAAGCGCCCGGGCCCATGCCGGCGACGCCGTTCGAGCCGTTGTTGATCAGGATCACGCCGACGGCCAGCTCGAGCTGCCCATTGAGCCCTTTGAGGCCGAACTCGCAGTTGCCGCGCCGCACCAGGGCGATTTTTCCCGCCACACCCCAGGAGGTCGGCCGCTCGCAGCCGTCGTTGACGTCGGGACCGACGCCGTCGTTGACGAAGACGAGATCGTTGGTCACGCTGAAGGTCGGGGAGCCGCCCCAGCCGGCGCCCCGCGCCCCGGCCGGAAAGTCGGCGACCGTCGGACTGTTTTCGTGGATGTTCTGCGGCGCCGTCCAGACGAACATCTGCATGCGCGGATCGGAGCCGTCCCCGGGGGTCGCGAAGTTCGCGTTGTTGGTGCCGGAGCCGTCCTGCGCGTCGGCCTGCACCGGATCGCCGGCGACGCCGCCGCGGCCGTAGTTGTTGACCTGGAAGTTCGCCGAAGCCTCGTCGAACCCGTACTGGTAGGTCACGTCATGCATGATGTTGTTCCAGTAGAACAGGTTGACGACCGCCGCTTCGAGGTAGCCCGAAGGCGGAAGGTTCGGATCGAACGGCGGCAGGAAGTCGAGATCCGGCAACGCGCCGCCCGCAGCGCGGATGTCGGGCACGCCAAACGTGTTATTCGCGTTGAGGTCGGTCTGCGCCTCGACGTTGTTGCCGCGGCTGTCGGTGAAATCCTCGCCAAGAACACCGTCGGTGTCGTGCCAGCCGAAGGGCGAGGCGCCGTCCGGCAGCGTCGTGCCGCCGGCCTGCCACGGATCGACCTCATTGGTGCGGCCGCCGTTCAGGGGCGACTCTTTCGGGCTCGCGAAGACGCTGTAGGTGTCGACGTTGACGTCGTTCGTCCAGTTGTCGCGGCGCAGGAGCGCGCCCGAGTCGGCGTCGATCCAGGCGTTCCACCAGTTCGAATCGCCGGGCGCCTTGAGCGACAGGTTCCAGGCCAGGCGGATCGTGTCGTCGGCGAGGCGGACGTAGCGCAGGCGCACCGCGATCAGCTCTTCCGAAACCGCTGGATTGGCGAAGACCGCCAACTGATCGACCGCCACGCGATCGAATTCGACCAGATCCAGGCCGTCGACGCGCGGAGTTCCGAGCGCTTCGGCGGCGGCGCTCACCGCCTCGTCGGGGCCGAGGCGGGGCGAACGGATCGACGCCGCGGCACGCGCCGCGAGGCCCGCCAGCGGACGTCCGACGGGGTGGAAGACTCGTCCCTGGCGGTCCACCGCGACCGCGATCTCGGTGCCATCCACCTCGATGCCGCCGACGGCCTGGCGGAGCGTGAAATGGGTGACGCCGTTGTGCCGCGTCTGGTACTCGCGAACGATCGCGAGGTCGGCGAGATCCTGGGGCGCGACGCCGAAGAGGGCGGCCTGCTGAGCCAGGAAGTCGAGCACGATGAGACGCGGCGCGACGGCGGACGGTTCGGTCTTGTAGAACTGGCGATCGACGGCCGCGGCGCTCGCGACGAACGCCGCCATGTGCAGCGTCAGGGTGAGGAGCGGGACGACACGAGTAGCGCGACGCATGAGAGCCTCCTTTAGTGGGGTGCGTCAGTCTAGCGATCCTCGCGCGCGGCGCGCAATGGCGTTGCGGCATCCAACCAGGCCGGCAGCTCGCGCACGCTGTCGAGGACCGCGAGCGGCTCGTGGGGCGCGAAATGGTCTCGATTCTGTGCGCCGGTGAGGACGCCGACCGACGAGCAGCGCGCGTTCGCGGCCATCTCGAGGTCGAACGAGGTGTCGCCGATCATCAGAGTTTCCGCCGGGCGGATGCCGAGCTCGTCGTAGAGCCCGAGGAGCATGCCGGGCGCCGGTTTCGAAGGCGCCTCATCGACCGTGCGGGTACCGTGAAAGAAGCGCCGCAGGCCGGTGGCGTCGAGCTCGCGCTCGAGGCCGGCTCTCCCTTTGGCGGTCGCGACGCCGAGGAGGTAGCCCGCGCCGTGAAGCTCCTGGATGGTCTCGAACGAGCCCGGAAAGAGCGCCACCCGATCTTTGTACTCGGCGCGCCAGAGGCGGCGGTAGTTGTCGACCAGTCTTTCGGCGACCCTGCCGCCCCACTCCGGGAAGTGCTTCTGCATGGTCTCGGCGAGCCCCATGCCGATCGATTCGCGGATCTTGTCGCGCGGCGGCGGCGCCACCCCTTCGATACCCTCGAACGCCTTGAGCGTGCAGGAGACGATGGTGCCGATCGAGTCCATCAGGGTGCCGTCCCAGTCGAAGACCAGCAGGCGGAAGCGGCGCGCGGGCATACAGGGTCAGGAGGCGACGAACACCATGCCCGCGTCGGACTAGATCTTGGCGAGCGCCGCGTCGACGCGGGCGATGGCGGCGGGGATCTCGTCGACGCCGACGGCGCCCACCGAGAGGCGGAACCAGCCATTGTCGTCGGGTGTACCGAAGGCGTGGAACGGCACCATCGCGAAGCCGGCCTCTTCGAGCAGGTACTTGCGGATGCCGCGGTTGTTCTCGAAGCGGTCGAGCAGGTCAAAGTGAGCTGACAGGTAGAGCGCGCCGGCCGGCGGCAGGTGGCGCACCGGATAGCCTTTCGCGGCGAGCGCCGAAAGGCCGCGATCGAGCGCCGCGAGGCGCACGTTGATCCCCCGCCGGATGCCGTCCGCGAGGCGCTCGACCAGCGCCGGCTCCGCGAAGAGCTCGGCCGTCGCCGCCTGCTCGGGGCGTGGCGCCCCGGCGCCGACATGGCCGAGCAGGTCCTTCATCCGCGAGATCAGATAGGGCGGTCCGACCGCCCAGCCGACGCGCAGTCCCGTGGCGGCGAACGCCTTGCTGATGCCGTCGATCGAGAGCGTGTACGGCGCCACCTCGGGCACGAGCTCGACCGGGGTGGCGTGCGGCGCCGAGTCGTCGGCGAGGAGCCAGTAGATCTGGTCGTAGAGGAGAAAGAGCGGCTTCGCCTGCGGACCGCGGCGGCGATTCTCCTCCACCACCAGCCGGGCGATCGCCGCGAGCTCCAGCCGACGAAACCCCGTGCCAGCCGGGTTGAGCGGGCTGTTGATCGACAGCAGGCTGGCTTGCGCGAGGTGCGGCGCCAGCGCCGCGGCGGTCGGCTGGAAGCCGTTTTCGGCGGTTGTCGCAACGGCGACGCCGCGCGCGCCGGCGAGATGGCAGTAGTGATTGTTGTTCCACGACGGGATCGGATAGACGACGACGTCCCCGGGGTCGAGCACGGCGCGGTAGAGCGCGTAGATGAGCGGACGCGCGCCGCCGGCGACGAGGATCGCCTCCTGCGGATAGTCGAGACCCAAGACGGCGCGATAGAAGTCGCCCACGGCGCGCTTGAGCTCCGGCAGGCCGTCGGACGGCGGATAGTTCGTTTGCCCGGCGGCCAGCGCGCGCGTGATAGCGCGCTCAAGCTCGGCGGGAATGCGGAACTGCTTCGGCGAGAAATCGCCGACAGTGAGGTTGAGGACCGGTCGGCCGCTTTCGGCGAAGGCGCGCACTTCGCCGGCGATGCGCAGAATCTCCGAACCGACGAGCGTCGACACCATCCGTCCCAGTCCCTGATTCGGCGCGTCGTGCGCGGCGAGGGCGAGCGCTGCGTGCGTTGCGGTCGTGTTCATCGGGTAAAAGCCTCCGGTGCGTCCTGCGAGGGAAGGCTATCCGACGGCGGAGCGCAAGAGAACCCTCATGACGCTCTTTCCGGCACGCCTCGTGCTTTCGAGAATTGCGCGGAGAGCATGGCGAAAAACTTCTTGACAGGTGGCGAAACGGGGCGTACGTTGCCAGTTGTCGAGCGCGTGGAAGCGCGCGGCACCAAGGAGAGCTCGATGACGCCACCGGGCCACCGCAAGCCCCCGCGAGCCGACGCCAGTCAGCAGACGATGGCGAAGGAGGGCGGGGGGACGAAGCGGAGACGGAGAAGCTCCTGACATCACTCCTCTCGCTCGCCACCGATTCCACGTCGGAATGTGCGCGCGAAGACAAGGCCCTCTCTGGCGCCAAGTCAAGACGAGACCTCCGGCCCGCTTGCAGGTAGCACCGCCGCCCGCTCCGGAAGCACCTTCCGCCATGAAGGCACCCCGCGGCGCGGACGGCCCCCTCGGGGAGGCGGCCTCGCCTCCCCGATTTCTTTGTGTGTTCCAAGTCAGCTCGCCGGTTCGTCCCTGGGCACGCTTTCGAGGAGGGCGTCGCAGCGCAGGGGCTCGAGGCCGGTGGGGTCGCCGATGGCGAGCGTGGCGATGGAACCGCGGTAGTCGCCGTAGAGGGAGACGCCGGCGAAGTCGCCTTCGAGATTGAGCACGTAGAACTGCAGGTTGAACTTCGGTTCGCCGTTCGGGCGCGAAAGGTGCGGCGGGCGCGGCCGTGCGCGCACGCGCTCGAGCGCCGCCAGACCGGCGTCCTTGGGGTGGGCGCCGCGGCGCATCGCGTCGACGATCCAGGCGCAGGAGAGATTGGCGAGATTCGCCTCGCCCCTGCCGCTCGAGCCCGCGGCGCCGATCTCCGCGTCGCAGTAGAGACCGGCGCCGAGGATCGGCGAGTCGCCCACCCGGCCGGGGAGCTTGAAGGCGAGGCCGGAGGTCGAAGTGCACGACGCCACCGCCCCGTCGCGCGCCACCGCCGAGAGATGAATCGTGCCGAAGGCATGCAGCGGATGAAGCTCACCGCGCGCGATCATCTCGTGGCGGGCGCGCTCCGCCGCCATCTCTCCCGTCAGTCCCGTCGCTCCCGCCGAGGGTCGTTGCGGATCGAGCCAGTGCAGCGGATCGAGCGCGCGCTTCCATTCCAGCCAGGCTCGCCGCGAGCGTTCGGTGTTGAGATCGGCTTCGATCGCGAAGCCCATCTGGCGCGCGAAGGTCTGCGCGCCGGCACCGACCAGCAGGTGGTGGTCGGTCTGGTCGGCGACCGCGAGCGCGACCCGCGTCGGCGTGCGCACCCCTTCGAGCGCCCCGACACCGCCGGCCCTTCCGGTGCGGCCCTCCATCAGCGCGGCGTCGAGCTGCACCACGCCCTCGGCGTTCGGCAGACCGCCGTAGCCGACGCTCGAATCTTCCGGATCGAGCTCACAGATCTCGACGCCGGCGACGATCGCCTCGAGCGTCCGCTCGCCGCGCTCGAGGCGGGCGAGGCATTCGGCCAGGACGCTCGCGCCGGCGGCGTTCTTCGACTGGAGACAGTTGTCGGTGCCGATCGCGAACGGCCGCTTCAGACGCCGGGACACGCCGCTCGCGCGCGGCGGCGTGGGCCCTGTTCGCGCTCCGCCCGGGCTGGCGGCGGCGACCGCCAGCGCGCCGCCGAGAGTCGCCAGCAGCTGCCGTCGATCGAGCTCGTTCGTCATCGCGCCTCCTGTTTGCCGTTCGCGAAACTCTACCGCGCGCTTTGGTAGGGTCGAGCGGTCGTCTGACCGTTCCGCCCGTTCCGCGAGGTTTCGTGCGCACCGCCTTCGATCGTCCGTCGGTTTTCTGGCTCTGGATCGCGCTGGTGTTCGTCGCGGGAGTCGCTCTGCGCGTGGCGCCCGGCCATTCGAAGGTCTTTCCCGCCAGCGGCGAGCCGCGCGTCGAATTCCGGGAGATCGACCCCTGGTATCACGTGCGCGCCATCGAACATCAGGTGGCGAACTTCCCGGAGCGCTTTCGGCACGATCCGTATCTCGGTTTTCCTTCGGGGAGCGACGTGCCGGTGGCGCCGCTCTTCGACTGGATCGCCGCCGCCGCGGCGCTCGCGACCTCGTCCGGACCGCCGCCTTTGCTTTGGGTCGAAACGGTCGCTGCCTGGCTGCCGGCGATCCTGGGCGCGCTCCTCGCCTGGCCGGTCGCGCTTCTGGCGCTGCGGCTCGGTGGCGGGCTTGCCGGTGCGCTTGCCGCGCCGATCGCGGTACTCGGTCCGGGCCAGTTTCTGGCGCGCTCACTCCTCGGTTTCGCCGATCATCATGTACTGGAGGTTCTGCTCTCGACGGCGGCGCTCGCGGCGCTCGCCGGAGCGCTGGACGAGCACCGCTCGCCGGGCGCCCGCCTCCGATCCTCGCTCGCGGCCGGCGTGGCGCTCGCCGGGCTTTACCTCTCCTGGGTCGGCGCGGCGGTGCTCGTTCTGGTGCTGGTCGTCTGGTTGGTCTCTGAGTTCGTCTTCGACCTCGCCGTTCTTCGGCCGCTCGACTGGCTGGAGCGAGGTCCGCTGCTCGCTTTCGCGCTCGCCGCCGCGGGAGTGGCGGTCGCTTACGACGCAGTGACCGTGCCGCTACGCAGCCTCATTGCGGCCCTCGCGGCGCTCGCGCTCGCCGCCGGACTGGCGTTGGCCGCCCGGCTGGGCGGGCGCTCGCGCTCGCCGCGCTTGGCCGCGCTCGGGACCGCGGCGATTGCCGCGGGTGGCGGGGTCGCCGCCCTCCTGTTCGTCTCGTGGCTGGCGCCGGAGGCTCGCCAGTTGGTGTTCGCGGAGCTCGCGCGCTTCTGCTCGCCCGGCGACCTCGTCACGACGGTGTTCGAGGCGGCGCCGCTTTCGACGCTGGGACCGTGGTGGAGGGTCGTCTGGAGCGAGCTCTCGCTGCCCGGTTTCGTCGGCTTCAGCGCCCTCGCGGTCGGGCTGGTGCGCTGGTTCGTTCCGGCTTCCCATCCGACCCGGCAGGAGAGCCTGATGCTCTTGTGGAGCGTCGGTCTCGTCGGCCTCACCCTGCGCCAGAACCGCTTCCTCTATTACCTGGCCGTGCCGGCGGCGGTTCTGACCGGCGTCGCGATCGCCCGTCTCGCGGCTCGGATCGGGAGCGCCGGCGGCGAACGGCATTCGAAGCTAGCGCCGTTGGCGGGTGCGATGCTGTTCGCGGCGGCGCTCGTTCTGGTGGTCGGGCTGGGGCTTGGCGCGGCGGTGAAACGCTCCGGCGAGCCCGGCGCGATGAGCGCCGACTGGCGCGAGGCGATCCAGTGGCTGCGCACCGCGACACCCGAGCCGTTCGCCGACGCCACGGTGTACTGGCGCGCGACGCCACGCGCCGCGCCGCCGCGGGCGAGCTACTCGGTGGCGGCCTGGTGGGACTACGGCTATTGGATCCTGCGCCTCGGCCATCGCGTGCCGGCGGCGGATCCGACGCAGCGCGGCGCGCGCGAGATGGCGCGTCTGCTCATGGCCGAGGACGATCGCGCGGCCGCGGCGGTTCTGGAAGCAACCGGAGCGCGCTATCTCATGCTCGATTCGCAGCTGCCGCTGCTCATACCCGGCGGTTCGACGCGGCCGGCGGGAAAATTTCGTTCGCTGGCGCTCTGGGCGGGGGAGCCCGAGCGACGCTACTTCGAGCGCGTGCTGCGGCGCGATGCTTCGGGCGAGCTCCAACCCGCGACGCTCTTCCACGCCGACTACTACCGGACGTTGCTGGTGCGGCTCTACCTTTACGGTGGCCGCGCGTATGAACCGGGGGGCCCAAGCTACGTCGCCGAGCTTGCACCGGGCGCGGCCGGAGGCGAGCGCGAGCTCGTCAGCCTGCGCACCCTGCCTTCGCTCGCCGCTGCGCTCGACGATCTTGGCGGACGAGATCCGGAGCGCTACATGATCGTCGGGCTCGATCCGGCGGCTTCTTGCGTGCCACTTTCGGCCTCGGCGCTCTTTCGACGAGTGCACGCCTCCCCGACGACGACGGCGATGCGCGGCGCGGAGCGCGTCGCCCAGGTCGAGGTTTTCGAGCGTGTCGCCGCGGCAGGCACCGAGCGATGAGTCGAGCGCTCGCCGGGCTCGAACGCCATCGCGGCGCGGCCCTCTGGATCGTCGCGATCTATGCGGTGGTGACGATCCGCATTCACGAGCTGGTGAACGGGCTGGTGCGCGGGGCGCAGGGGTCCCTCGGCCCGACGCTCTTCTTTGCCCTGGCCTGGGGGTTGGTGGCGCTTGCCGGAGCAGCGCTCCTCTGGGCCATCGCGCGCGCACCGCGGCAGCAGAGGGCGCGCCTCGCGGCCTGGGCGGCGCTCTTCGCCGTGGCGGCGCTTTTCGCCTACTTTTTTCTCTTCACTGTGGTGAGCGAGGCCGTGCACTACCTGCAGTACGCGATCCTCACCGTGCTGCTCTTCCCGCTCGCGCGGCGAATCGGCGCCGCCATGCTGTGGGCCACCCTGATCGGAGTGGTCGACGAAGCGCACCAGTACTGGGTCCTCCATCCCGACTGGGGGGTCTACCTCGACTGGAACGACATCGTGGTCAACGCCATCGGCGCGCTCGTCGGCGGACTCTGCCTCGCCATCGCGGTCGAGCAGCCGTCGCGGCGGGCGCCGCGGCGCACTCTCTCGGCAGCCTTCGTGCTCACCGCGGCGATCCTCATGGCGGGCTGGGCATTGGTGGCGACGGGAAAGATCGCGCTCCACGCCGGGGCCTCCGGCGCGCGACCGGCGGGCGTCTGGATGCTCCTCGACCGAGGATCCGGCGGCGGTCCATTCTGGATGACCGCGGAGTGGGCCGGCAAGCGCTTTCACGTCCTGTCGGCGCCGGCGGGCGCGTGCCTGCTTGCGGCGTTCGCGTTTTTCGCGGCGGCGGTGGACCGTGTCCGCCCGGCCGAGAGCGCATGAAAATCCCGACCTCTTTCGTCTGGCCGGCGGGCGCGCTTTTTCTGGCTCTCCTCGATGCCTCCGCGGCGGCGGCTGGCGCGGACGCCCCGCGCCGCTATCGCTGCCAGGCGCTCGCTCCAGGAGTGCCGGCGCCAATGATTGACGGGCGCGCGAGCGACGCCGTCTGGCGAGCGGCGCCATGGAGCGAGGCGTTCGTTGACATCCGCGGCGCTGGCTTCGCGGAGCCGCTGTTCGCGACGCGCTTTCGAGCTCTCTGGGACGAACGGGCGCTCTACCTGCTTGCCGAGCTCGCGGAGCCCCAGCTCTTCGCGACCCTGACGGCGCACGACGCGGTGATCTTCCACGATCCCGACTTCGAGCTTTTCCTCGACCCGGACGCCGACGAGCGCCACTACTTCGAGCTCGAGCTGAACGCCTTCGGCACGACTTGGGATCTGAAGCTCGACCGCCCGTATCATCGCGGCGGCCGGGCGGACGACTCCTGGGAGCTCAAAGGACTCCAGGTCGCGATCGGGCTCGACGGCACGATCAACGACCCCCGAGACATCGACGTCGGCTGGACCGTCGAGCTCGCGATCCCGTGGAGCGCCTTCCAAGCCCCCGGCGGCACGGGGAAGGCGCCGGCCGCCGGAGAGAGTTGGCGAGTCAATTTCTCCCGCGTCGAGTGGCCGCTCAGTGCGCTCGCCGGTCGCCACGAGAAAGTGCCGGGCGCCTGCGAGGACAACTGGGTCTGGACGCCGCAAGGACGGATCGACATGCACCGCCCGGAGCGCTGGGGATACTTCGATTTCAACCGGTGAGCCACGCGGAGAGCGGGTCGCCTGGAATAGCAAGAGGAGGGAGACCGACATGCGAGGAACGCGCGGATTGCACCACGTCACCGCCATCGCCGGACCGGCGCAGGAGAATCTCGATTTTTACGCCGGCGTGCTCGGCATGAAGCTGGTCAAAAGAAGCGTCAACCAGGACGACCCGGGTACCTACCACCTCTTCTATGCCGATGCCGAGGGGCGCCCCGGAACGGACCTCACCTTCTTTCCGTGGTCTCATCTCGCTCTGTCGCGGCCGGGACACGGGCTCGCCATGGAGGTGGCGCTTGCCGTGCCGCGCGCCAGCCTCCCGTTCTGGTCGGCGCGGCTCGAGCGCTACGGTGCCGCCGTGGGCGAGCCCGAAACCCGTTTCGGCGAGGAGGTGTTGACGCTGGTCGATCCGCACGGGCTGCGCGTCGCCCTAGTGGCGAGCGCCAGCGCCGAGCGTCGACCGTTCACGCCGTGGGAGGAGGGTCCGGTGCCCGTCGAGCGCCAGATCCGCGGCCTCGACGCGGCGCGTCTCTGGCTCGCCGAGCTCGCGCCCACGCAAGAGCTTCTCGCTTCGCCGCTGGGATTCAGGCGCCTGGGTGAGGAAAACGGCTGGGTCCGCTGGGGAGCTTCGGATCACGGCGCGATCGTTGCCGGTTCGGGCGAATCGGGGGCGCGGCTGGATCTCGCGCTTCGCCCCGACACGTCGCGCGGCAAGTGGGGGACCGGCGCGATCCACCATCTCGCCTGGCGGGTCGACGATGATGCGCACGAGCTCGCGCTGCGCAGCGCCATCGCCGCGGCTGGGCCGCAGCCGACGCCGGTGATCGATCGCTTCTGGTTCAAGTCGGTCTATTTCAGCGAGCCCGGCGGCGTTCTCTTCGAGCTCGCCACCGACGGACCCGGCTTCGCGGTCGACGAGGCGCCGGGCAGGCTCGGCGAGACCCTGGTGCTGCCGCCCTGGCTCGAGCCACAGCGCGACGCCATCGAAGCGGCGTTGCCGGTGCTCACGCCGCCGGCGCCGCCGTCGTCAGGAATCGCGAAATGAGTCTCGCGGACCCGCACGGCAATGAATCGCGGGCGCCGGTGCTCACCGCCGGCGCGTCGCTCGGAGAGGCGCACGCCGCGGTCGTGCTGGTCCACGGTCGTGGCGGCTCGGCGGAGGGGATGCTCGATCTCGCTTCAACGCTCGCCGGAGCGGGCGTGTCGTTCCTGGCGCCGCAGGCGGCCGACCACACCTGGTATCCGCAGCGCTTCCTCGCGCCGCTCGCGGCGAACGAGCCGTGGCTCACCTCGGCGCTCGCCAAGCTCGAAAGCGTGCGCGGCGCGATCGCGGCCGCCGGAGTTCCCGATGCGTCCGTCCTCTGGTTCGGCTTCTCCCAGGGTGCCTGCCTGGCGAGCGAATACGTGGCGCGGAATCCACGGCGCTGGGGCGGACTCGTTGCCGCGGTCGGCGGGCGAATCGGCCCGCCCGGGATGGAGTTCGAGGCGGGCGGCGATCTCGAGCGCACGCCGGTCTATCTCGGCTGCGGCGATCCGGACCCGCACATCCCCTGGCGTCGGGTCGAGGAGAGCGCCGCGGCGTTCGTGCGGCAGCAGGCGGAGGTGACTCTGCGCCGTTATCCCGGCTTCTCGCATTCGATCCATCCCGAAGCCGAGGGCTTCACCCGCCGCTGTCTTGAGGAGCTCGTCTAGCCGCAGGAGCGGCGGGCGGGGGAGCGTGGCTGAAGCCGCGGGCGCCACTCGGTGCCGAGCTAGGCCGAACAATTCCTCGGCGATTTCTTCTTCTCGGTTCAGACCTTCGCGACGATCGGCTACGGCGCGATCGCGCCGGCACTCCTCGTCGTGAACGTCTTCGTGGTCATCGAGGCGGTGACCGGATTGCTCCTCGTCGCCCTCGGCACCGGCATCTCGTTCGCCCGCTTCGCGCGCCCCCGCGCCCGCATCCTGTTCAGCGTCCAGGCGGTGGTGGCGCCCTATCTCACCTTCACGCTCGATGTGGCCTCCAATGATCGAGCGGCCCGCATCGAGCGCCACCGAGGTCGCTCACGAATCTAGAATGGCGAAGTGCTCGGCGACGGGGAGGAGGATTCGACGATTTCGATCCAGTCGAAGCCGGCGGCAAGGGGTCGCGAGACGCGATCCCTTGAAGCGATGTTCTCGAATCTCAGATACACGACCTCCTCCGACGCACCGACGTGCGGCTTGGGCCAGTCCAGATCGATATCCTGAGCACCACGCCGTAGCGGAAACTGTGCAATAGGCAGTCGGTTGCGGAAAACCGTGAGCCACTGGCCGTCGTCATAGGGCCAGACTCGCAGGTGCAGTCGGCCGCCAGTTGACGGCCGCCGAACCGCCGCCCAATGCCCGACGACCCATCGGAAGGTAATGCCCGCTCGATTCTTCTCCGCGAACGACCAGCCGAATGGAAGCCGTCCTGCATCTTCCTCGACCATCTCGAGACGAGCCCCCAGACCGCCGCGTCGCAGAGGGATTCCCCAGAGGCTAGGCTGCCTTTCCGCCGATTGAGCCTCGAGCTCGCGCGGAAAGCACCGCCAAGTGTCCTCGGAGAATGGACCCGACTCAGCCGGAAGCGCGACCAAGCGGGCCTCGGTGCGGGGGAAGCGCTTCTGCGCAGGGGAGAGCTCGAAAAGCTCCTCGAGCTCCGGTCGCTCTGGGAGCCACGCGACAACGAGAGCGCCACAGGAACCGTTTGCGGCGAGCTCGGCCGGCTCCCCCGCAACTCTTACTCTTGAGGAGAGCCCCGGTCGCGTTCCTGCGTCGAGCTGTGCGAGGTAAAAGGCAAGGCTGAGTCGCGTCCAGTCGTTGGAGACCCAGACCATCTGCGCCGACGGCACGATCCGCGATACCGCGCGTGCCACGCCCAGCCAGTCGGGTCTCCCATGGTCGTAGTAGCGCGCGAGGCCGAGTCCCTCGGCACCGACGACCGTGAGAACTGCGAGTAGGGCACCGAGGGGAACGCGAAAGCCGATAGCTGGAGTCTTCGTGCGAGTCCACCTCTTCCCAACGGACGCGAGCCGCTGGCAACCGAGAGCCAGGATGACGACGAGGAACGGCCAGGCCGAAATCGAATAGCGACCGTTCGTCCAGTGATTGTCGAGCACCAGCAGGAGCTCGATGCCGACGGTACCGGAAAGCAACCCCGCAAGCGCAACTCGACCGGGCCTCGATCCAGCGGCGGTCCACGCTCCGACAAGCGCGATGATTGCGAGTCCCAGCGATCCGACGTTTGCGGCCTCTCCGTCGTTGGAAGCCGCGGTGAGGAAATGCCAGCGTCGGACAACGAGCCCCAGTGTCCAGCGCGTGGCAGGAAGCTCATGCACCTTGGCGAGCGCTTCTCCGATCGTTCCATACCAGGGAGCGAATGCGACGCAGGCGCCAGTGACGCTGAAGGAGAAGCGCGTAAGGTCCCTCCGGCGCTCGACTTTGTGTTTTGCCGAGCCGAGAACGAGCACCAACGCCGGTAGCAAGATCGCCGTGACCAGGTAGAGCGAGCTGAAACCCAGCCAGAGAAAGACCGAGAACAGGACCCAATCGCGAGTTCTTCCCCGCTCGACCGCGCGGTCGACCAGCCAGACCGCGAGCACCAGCATCATGAGGCCGAGCGAGTAGGGGCGAAGCTCCTGCGAGTAGCGAACGTGGAGTGGCGAAAAAGCCGCGATGACTGCGGCATAGAGCGCTGTAGCGCGCCCAAACTGGCGGGCGACCAAGTCCGTCAGGAGGAGAATCGTCACGATCGCGAACGCGATGGGAACGAGACGTCTATGCAGCTCCGAATCGGTGACCATCTGCGTGAGCCAGTTGACGAGACCCCAAAGCGGAGGGTGAACGCCATCGATCTTCAGCGCCTGCCAGACTTGTGCGAACGAACCGGAGGTCTGAAGTGTTCCGAGAATCTCATCGAGCCATAGCGAAATGTGGGCGAGTCCGAGAAGCCGAGGAACCGCCGCCATTCCTGCGATGAGCACGAACTCTCGCGCCGAAAGGCCCCGACCACCACTGGTTTCGACCTGCCAGTCGGGGTCGACTCGAGCCACACCGCGGCATGGTAGCAGGGGAGAATCGCGAGACCTTCAGACAGATGGGGACGGCTCCCGTTTTATCCGAGCGGTTCTGAAGTGCACGCTCAGGCGATCAAACATGCCACCAGACGACGCTGGTGATCTTTTCGGCGCGCGCGTCGAAGCTCGCTCGCCAGTAGATCGTGCCGTGCTCATGCACGGCGCGCGCGAGAAGGCTCGACGCGCCTTCGACCGGTGCCGCGCTCACCAGCTCGAAACGCCGGAGCTCGCCCAGGCGCGGCCGCCGGCCCGCGAGCCCGGGCGCTCCTTCCCAGACCGCGACGCGCAAAGCCGGAACGTAGCGCGAGAGATCAGGCTTGCCGGTGAGAAAACTCTCGTAGTCGGCGCGCAGGCGCGCGAGGAGTGCCGGGTCGTCGCCGACGATCGCGGGTAACGCCGCGAGCGCGAGCGCCGGCTCGAGAAGACCGGCCACGCCGAGCGCGAGCCCCACCGGATCGCTCCCTGCCGGGTGCTCGAGATTGGTGAAGACGACGACGGAGAGTCCGCGCTTCGGAAAGCGCACGAAGCCGACGCCGCTGTGGCCGGAGTGGAGCGTTGCCGGCTCGCCGAGAATCTCATCCAGCCCGACGCCCAGCCCGTAGCGGCTCCACTGGAAGGCCTCGCTCGCCGGCGTGCCGTCTGCGAGGATCGCAGGGGAGGTGAGCGTCGCGATGGAGCTCCGGGAAAGCGGGCGATCGCCGTCCTGCGCGGCGAGGAAACGAGCGAAATCGGACGCCGTCATCCCGAGATCGCAGTAAAGCGGGCCGTAGTCAAGGTCGAGGCGGCGGTCGCGGAGGAGCTTGCCTTCGGCGTCGAGAGTGTAGGCCGAGACCCGGTCCGGCAGGAGCAGCCCGGGCGCCATCGAAACCGGCGTGGTCATTCCGGCGGGGGCGAAGAGCTCGCGGCGCAGGAACTGCCACCACGGCTCGCCGGCCGCTTTCTCGGTCGCGAGTTGGGCCAGGAAAAGACCGGTATCGGAGTAGAGAAAGCGCGTCGCCGGGGGAGCGATCGGCACCAGGCTTTGCGCCTTCGCCAGGAGCTGTTCGGTCGTGTAGTCGGTGAAGTAGCGCCCTTCGAGGGCAGCGACGGTGTCGTCGGGGAGTCCTGAGAGATGCGACACCAGATGGCGGAGCGTCGCGCCCGGGAGCTCGAGGTCGATCCATTTCGAAACCGGGTCATCGAGACCGAGCTTGCCGAGCTCTGCGGCCCGGACGAGGCCGGCGGCGGTGATCTGCTTGTCGAGCGAGGCGATCGCGAAGACCGAGTCGGCGGTGACCGGCGAGCCGGTCTCGACGTGCGCGAGGCCGAAACTTGCCGCGCGAACGACTTCGCCGTCGCGTGCGATGGCGAGCCCGATCCCCGGGATCTGCCGCGCCGCCATCTCGCGGGCGAGGTAGTCGTCGATCGCGTCGGCGCCGGCGAGCCCGGGCGCGCCGGCGGCTCGGATGATCGCCAGGCCGGACGCGAGAAAGACGAACCGCTTTCGGCGCGACCCTCCTCGACTTTCGGGGGACGAGCGATGGAGAGTCGCGCCAGGGGTAAGCGTCGCTTGGGACGGCATGGACTCTCCAAGTAGGAAAGAAGTGGGCGGCGATTCTAGCCCTAGCGGCAACCGCGCGCCGCAGGCCCGGAAACTCGCGTACGAGCGGCAGTCACCAGCGGCGGCGGGCACTGCGACTTGAGTGTCCCGCTATCGCGCTCGGCGGACGATCTCCACCGAGCACGGGGCATGAAGCGCGACCGCATTGGAGACCGAACCGAGCAGGAACCTGGCGGCGGCTCCTCGACCGTGCGAGCCGACCAGGATGAGGTCCGCTCCGAACCTCTCGGCCTCCTCGAGCACGGCCACCTGGGGTGACCCGACGAGCGTCCGAGCGGCGACCGCCAGACCGGGCGCCCGCTCGTGGATCCTGGCCACGGCTCGCGCCGCATCGCGCGCGGCGCGCTGTTGCTCCTCTTCGAGAAGCTGGCCGTAGATCGACGCCCCGAGCAGGAACGGCTCCTCGAGAACGGGCGGGGGATTCGCCACCGAGAGCACGCAGACCTCGCTGCCTCCAGGCCATGGCCGTTCGATCAGCTCGTCCAGCGCCGCGTCGCTCCATTCGGAGCCGTCCGTTGCCAGAAGGATTCTCATCGCTGCCCCCTTTGCACAGTAAGTGGTCGCCAGCCGCGCCCGCACCACTCGAAAGGATGGGAACGCGTCGCGTCGAGCCCACCCCACGGCGTGTTTCGAGTTGCACGCCAGGCGTTTATCGTGGCAAGTGGGCCGATAGGCGCGCATCCCGCGCGCTCCAGCGAGCCAGACAAGGAGTCAGGTTATGAACGCTCTCACCAAGATGCAGGAGCGGACGATGCCGTTCCTGGACGAGCTGCGCAAGGACATGGAGGGGTTCTGGGACAGCCCGGTTCTCTTCCGTCCGATTCGTCCCCTGCGCGAGCTCGCGAGCAACACGTTGGGCTGGGCGCCGACCATGGATCTATTCGACCAGAACGGCGCGCTGGTCCTGAAGGCCGACCTTCCCGGGGTGAAGAAGGAGAACGTCTCCGTCGCTCTCGAGAACGGCGAGCTCATCGTTCGCGGACATCGCAAGGAGGAGAAGGAGGTCAAGGAGGCGGACTACTATCGCGCCGAGCGCAGCCAGGGCGAATTCTTCCGCCGCGTGGCGCTCGCTTTCGACGCCGACCCGAAGAAGATCGAGGCGAAGTTCGCCGACGGCGTCCTCGAGGTGAGGATCCCGTATCCGCTCGAGACGAAGCCCGAGCCGAAGAAGATCGAAGTCAAGTGAACTCAAAGTAGAGGGATCGAGATGAGCGTCAGAGTGCATGAGCTGATGACAAGAGAGTGCCGAGCGTGCGACGCGTCGGACAGTCTGGGATCGGCGGCGATCCGGATGTGGGAAGCCGACTGCGGAATCCTTCCCGTCGTCGAAGACGGTCGGGTCGTCGCGGTCATCACCGATCGCGACATCTGCATGGCGCTGGTCCTCAAGGGATGCCGCCCCGACGAACGCAACGTTGCGGAAGTCGCGAGCGGTGAGCTCTTCACCTGCGCGCCCGAGGAGGATCTCGACGAGGCTCTCGCCACCATGGGGCGCAAGAAAGTGCGCCGGCTTCCCGTGCTGGAGAAGGGCCGGTTGGTCGGGATGCTCTCGCTCAATGACGTCGTCACCTGTGCCGGCGAGAATCCGACGCTGCGCGAGCCCATTCTCGGCGCGTTGGAGCGCATCTGCGCGCACCGCACCCTTCCCGCCGCTGCATGAGGGGAAGGGTGCCTGGCGAGCCGCGCAGGCGGCGGCTCGCCAGGCCCGCCGGCAATGACGCAGGCGCGGGGCTCACCAACCACCGGCGGTGACGTCTCGCCGCGGACGCTGGTGAGAAACGCGGGCTCAGGTCCGCCGCAGGTAGCCCCAGCTCATCAGGCGGTCGGAGTCTTCGCTCCAGCGATCGCCGATGTCGGTGCGGTAGTACATGTTGGGAATCAGGATGTTCTTGATCCGCGAGTAGACCTGCTGTTGCGCCGCCTTCATGGTTGGGCCGAGGCCGACGACGCAGAGGACGACCCCCGAGGTGCCGGCGACCCGCCACTGCCCGTCGACCAGCTTCGCGTCCTCGATGTGGACCTCTTCCGGTGTCGATTTCTTGAAGAAGATGACGGCGTTGCGCGACAGCGACTCGAAGGTGCCCGGATCGTCGAAGGGGTAGGGCGGCACGATCACGCGCACGCCGACCTGGAAGCCGCTCTTCACCTTGAGCTTCGGATCTTCGCAGTTGGCGAGGTCCCAGAAGAACTGGCCGATCGGCGTCGTCATCCCTTCCTGCTGGATGAAGATCGTCGGGTAGCCGAAACGCGAGGTGAATTCGAGCGGGTAGATGCCGTTGGCGTTGACGATGCAGTTGAGATCGATATAGCCGACGTAGCGCTCCCTGGCGAGCGCGGTCTCCATCTTGGCGAGCGTCTGATGGAAGAGCCGGTTAGGCTCGGTCCAGAACATGAAAGTCCCCATCTCGCCGGTCGAAGGCCCGAGGTTCCCCGGAAACATCTTCTTGTGCTCGAAGTTGATGTTGATCGGCGCGACAAACCGGGCGCCGTTGAAGAAGGCGCCGACGGCGACTTCGACGCCGGTCACCCGGCGCTGGAGCTGGAACACCTTGATCTCGGCTGAAAGCGCCAGCTTGTAGGCCTCGAGCATGCGAACGACGTCGCCGCCGTCCTCCTCCTCGCCGACGAACAGGCGGCGCTTGACGTTCTGCGCTTCGCCCGACGGCTTCAACACGTAACGCGCCGGGTTCTCCCGGACGAAGACGATGGCGTCGTCGAAGTTGTCGAATTCGCGATAGGGCAGGATGTTGATGCCGGCCTTCTTGAGCTCCTCCTGCCCGAAGGAGCGATCGTCCTCGAGCCGGTCGCTGTAGGGCGTGCCGCCGACCACGAGCTTTCCCGCCTGGCGGAGGCGCTGCGCCTTCTCTCCCTGTCCCAGCGTGTCGTCGAAGACGACGATGTCGGCCCAGTCGACGTCTTTTTCCCAGTCATCGCTCTTGGGCACGAAGCCGTCGGCGATGTCCTTTTCCGTCTCGGCGGCGATGTAGTAGCGGACGTCGTGCCCTTCCTTGAGCACCTGCCAGGCGATGTCGCCGACCAGGCCGGCCAACGAAACAAAGAGGAACCGTTTGCTTTCCATGTCGTGTCGCGATCTTAACGCCTGGAACGGTGATTTCGCGCTACGATCCCGGCAACTTCTCGGGAGAGCTCCGGATGGCGGGGAACAAAGGCGTCGCGCGCTACCGCGACGGGCGGATGGTGAAGGGGTTGACGACCGACTTCCTGCCGAACCGCGATTTCTTCCACGTCGCGCCGGACGAGGGCGGCAACCCGGTCACCGTGCGTCACGGCGAGCTCAAGGCGATCTTCTTCGTGCGCGACTACGAGGGCGACGCCACCCACCGCCCGACCAACGAGTTCGACTCCTCGCGCCCCGTCGTCGGTCGCAAGCTCCGCGTGGTTTTCGAGGACGGCGAGGTGATCGTAGGGACGACGCAAGGCTATCAGCCCGGCCGCCCCGGGTTCTTCATCGTGCCGGCGGACACCAGCTCCAACAGCGAGCGCTGCTATGTTCTCGCGGCGGCGACGAAAGAGGTCGCCTGGCTTTGAGCTGAAGGCCAGGGAGCGCCACGCGCTTGTTTTTGAATCGCAGCCGAAGAAGGAGGGCCGAATGTTTCGACTTCGCTTTCTTTCCCGCGCAGCCCATCTCTTCATGGTCGCCGCGCTCCTGAGCCTGCCCGCCGAGGCGACCTTTCACGCCATGCAGATCGAGCGCGTGATCGGCGGCATCTGCGGCGACGTCAACCAGCAGGCGATCCAGCTGCGCATGCGGGTCGCCGACCAGAATCTGGTGAGCGGGGCGAGATTGCGGGCCTGGGACGCGGCGGGCGCGAATCCGGTCGTGGTCGTCGACTTTGGCGCGAATGTCACCAACGGCAGTGGCGGCTCGCGCGTGCTCTCCGAAAGCGTGGCGTTCGGGACCGGCCAGGATCCCGCGGAGGACTTTTTCCTCACCGCCCTCATTCCGGCGAGCTATCTTCGGGCCGGCCGACTGACCTTCGAGAGCGATGGCGGCACGATCTACTGGTCGCTCGCCTGGGGAGGCGCTCTCTACACCGGCACCAACACCGGCAACACGTTCAACGACGCGGACGGGAACTTCAGCCCGGTTTTTCCCGGTCCGCTCCCATGGACGACCGGGCGAGCGCTTTTTTTCGATGGCGCCTTCGGCGACATGAGCACCAACAACGCGGCCGACTACGCGCTGACCGCGGCGGAGGCGGTGTTCACCAACAACGCGGGCGCGAACGGCACGGTGACCGACTGTCTGTTCGGCGACGGTTTCGAGACCGCCGGCACAACCGGGTGGAGCGCGACCTTTCCGCCCTGAACGGGCGAGGGTCTAAGGCCGCGGCCGGCCTCTACGCGGCGCCGCGGAGCATCGCGAGACCGATGAAACGCAGGGCGCCGTCTTCGTCCACGGTGGCGAGCTTCGCCATCTCGCGAGTCCGCGGATCGTTCGGCGCCCGGAGCCAGGCGGTGCGGAGAAGCGCCGCGCGCACTTCCGGCGTGCGCGGGATGCCGTTCTCTTTGCCGTAGTCGATCCGGAAGGCGCGCGCCAGGCCGTCGAGCGACTTCGGGTCGTCGAGCTCGGCAAGCGCCAGAGCGGCGGCGAGAATGACCGGCGGCGCCGGATCGCCGAGCAGCTTTTCGAGCAGCGCGACGGCGTTCTTGGGCCGCGCGGCGGCGAGCGCCTCCGCCGTCTGCCAGCGCAGCTGGGCGGTGGCTCCCTGGCGTGCGTCGGCTTTGGCAAGGTAGCGGCCGCGCTCGCCGGCGGCGAAGTTGCCGATCAACTGCACCGCTTTCTTGATCTGCTGGATCGCGGTCATCGCGCCCACGCCGCCGGTCATGAGGATGCCGACGGCCGCCTGCAGAAAAGGTGAGATCGCCCGCCAGATCGACTTGAAGCCACGCCGGTCGAGGGTCCAGTCCTCCTTGTGGAGCGCCGCCTCGACCAACGGCAGCTGCGAAAGGTCGCCGAGCTCGAGGAGCGCCACCCGCGTCCAGGCCTCGAGCCAGTCGTTGCCGGGCCCCTCGGCCAGCGCGCGCGCCAGAGAGGCCTTGGCGCGTTCGCCGCCGAGCTCGACCAGGTCGCGCACCACCTGCGCGCGGATGTCCTGGCCCTTGGTGTCGGTCGAGCGGCGCTTGGTGATGACGTCGACCGCCCAGTTCCACGCCGCCTCGTCGTTGGTCTCGTAGAGCGCCTGCGCGGCGCGCATCTGCTCTTCCGGGTCGTTGTCGTCGAGCTCGCCGCGCAGTTGCTTCTTCGCCGCTTCGTCGTTCCAGCCCACCGCGAGCGCGCGGAGCGCGGTCTGCTTGGCGTCGGGATTCTTGCGCCATTTGGCGATCCGCCGCAGCGGCTCGACGGCGCGCGGATCTTTGGATCGACCGAGACCCGCCGCGGCGCCGCGATAGTAGACCTCGTTCTCCTTGCCGGAGCTCCGCGCCAGGAGGATCGCCATCGCCGCGTCGGCGCGCGGCCTGGACAGCAGGCCGGAGCCGGCGAGCGCCCCCAAGCCGGCGAGCGCGCCATTCCTGAGCTGCACGAGGTTCGCCGGCGGATCGCCCTCCTGGCGCGGCTTCTGATCGGGGTCGAGATTGACGCCACCCATCGCGCTCATCGGGCCGGCGGTGATCGCCTCGGCCTCGGTCGCCATCCAGGTGAGCAGCGTGTCGGCGCGTTCAGGTCCGAGCGTCAGAATCCCCTGGAGGCAGGACTCGGGAACCCAGTCGGCGGGCAGGAACTCCAGGCAATGAACGTAGAAGCGAGCGGCGCCGTTGGCGTCGCCCAGGCGCTCGAGCGCCTGGGCGGCCTCGATACCGCGCACCCAGGGGTCGGTCATCGCCTGCTTCATCTCGTTTTCCATCTGCCCTTCGGGGGGGGGCGGCGGCGCGACCGGTCCGATGCCGAGCATGCCCATCGCCAGCATCTTTCCGGGCTTCATGTTCTTCGCCTGCTCCTGCTGTTTCTTCATCGTTTCGCTGTTCATCGCTCCGCTCATGCCCGCGAGCATCACGTTCATGAAGCTGGTCTGGCTCTTGAGCGCGCCGCGGAGCTGCGAGAGCGCGCGCTCGCGGAGCTCTTCGGGAACAAGGATGGCGCCCTCGGCGGCGAGGAAGGTCGCGACCACCGGGTTTCGAGTCGACCTGAGCACCCGTTCATCGAGGAGCGCGGTCATCGGATCGGCGGCGACCGCGTCGAGGTCGCCCGGAGCGGTCGCCCCGCTCTCCTGGGCGAGTGCTCCGGGCGAAAGCGGCAGCAGGATGGATAGGACGAGCAGGACGGCGAGCGCGCGACGCATGAAAGGACTCCCCGAGAGCTTCCCGTGCAAACGACGCCCGATTCAGATCAGGGGATTCACTCGAGCTTGTAAGCCCAGACGCTCGGTTTCACGCTGCCGTGGGCCTTGATCTCGATGTAGAACCAGCCGGCCTCCGGGTCGACGTAGACCGGCTGCCCGGGGCGGAGACCCGAGAGGACGTTGTCGAAGCGCAGGGTGCGCGAGCGGTAGACCTGGTCGCCCACGTTGTCCTTCGCCGCGAACTCGTGACCGCGCACGCGCAAGATCGTGGCGTTGGGCGGATCGAGACGGGGAAGACTCATCGTGAAGCTCCGGTCGAGCTTCTCGCCGTTGTGCTCGCCGGTCTCGGGATTGTAGAGGTCGCCGACCTTGAACAGCTCGCGGTCCGCGGCGTCCAGGCGGAGCTCGACCACCACCGCGGTGCGCGGATTGCGCAGCCAGGCGGTGCTCTTCTCGAGGTTGACACGAATGATCTTGCAGCAGGCCTTGGGATCGTCGAAGGCCCGCGCTGGCGCGGCCGCTAGGAACGCGCTGACCAGGACGGAGAGTACGAGGAGATTCCGAGGACGACCGACGATGCGCATGGCGCGCTCCTTTTCCGCGGGCCGGTGAACCGGACCCGCAATTCTCGCTTACCCTGTACTACTCCGCCGCGCGACGGAGGTTGGTGGAAAGTTCACGTTGACTGTAATGAACGCCAGCCGTCCAGGCAAGACGCGGTCCCATCCCAGGCCGTGCTTCCCCACTTTCCCGCGGCGCAAGCCTCTCCCGGCCTCGTCGGCCTCGAGCGCCGGTGCAGGCCGTGGCGGATGTTACGATTCGAGCGCCATGGAACGGCTTTCCCCCGAGAGCTTCCCGGTCGAGCTCCGGGCGCTCGCCGCCAAGGTTCTGGCCGGCGAGCGGCTCGACAAGAGCGACGCGACGCTCTGCTTCACGACGCCGCACGTGCTCCACCTCGGGCGCCTCGCGAATTTCGTCCGCCGCAAGCTTCACGGCGACGTCTGCTACTACAACGTCAACCGGCACATCAATCCGACCAACGTCTGCGTCTACACCTACAACTGCAAGTTCTGCAGCTTCGCGGCCCTGAAGGACGAGCCGCATGCCTGGGCGATGTCGCACGAGGAGATCTACCGGCAGGCCGCCGAGCAGGGCGGCAACGACGTCACCGAGTTCCACATCGTGGGCGGTCTCCATCCGGATCTCGACATGGCCTGGTACGAGGAGATGCTCTCCGGCTTGAAGTCACGCTTCCCGAAGGCGCACTTGAAGGCGTTCACGGCGATCGAGATCGGCTGGTTCGCGAAGATCGAGAAGCTGTCGATCGAGGCGGTGCTCACCCGTCTCGTCGCGGCGGGGCTAGGCTCGCTCCCCGGCGGCGGCGCTGAGATCTTCCACCCGGAAGTGCGCGAGATCATCTGCGACGGCAAGCTCGACGCCGACGAGTGGATCGAAGTGCACCGTATCGCCCACCGGATGGGATTGAAGACGAACTGCACGATGCTCTACGGCCACGTCGAGAAGGTCGAGCACAAGGTCGACCACCTGATGCGGCTGCGCGCCCTGCAGGACGAGGCCGGCGGTTTCAACGCCTTCATCCCGCTCGCCTATCACCCCGAGAACAACTACCTGGGTTTGAAGCACCACACCACCGGGCTCGACGATCTCCGCCACATCGCGACGGCGCGTCTGGTGCTCGACAATATCCCGCACGTGAAGGCCTACTGGGTGATGGTGACGCCCAAGCTCGCTCAGGTAGCGCTCTCGTTCGGCGCCGACGATCTGGACGGCACGGTGGTACGCGAGACGATCTACCACATGGCCGGCGCCGAGACCGCGCAGATGATGCCGATCCGGGAGCTCGAACGCGTCGTCAAGGACGCCGGCTTTGTTCCGGTCGAACGTGACACGTTGTATCGACCCATCGAACGGGTCAGCTGACCCGGTCGATGCGATCGCGCGCGGCTCGCTGACGCGCTCCTGTGAGAGACTCTCCGCGGCGCTACGATGGCAGCGGAGCTTCCCTTCCGGTATCTCGCGGTCGACGGGCCGATCGGCGTCGGCAAGACCGTTCTCGTCGACAAGCTGGTGCGCCGCTTCGAGGCCGTGAAGGTGCTCGAGGACGTCGAGAACCCCTTTCTTCCTGACTTCTACCGCGACCGGCCGGGAGCCGCGTTCCAGACCCAGATGTACTTCCTGCTGTCGCGCTACAAGCAACAGCAGGAGGTGATCCAGCAGGAGCTCTTTCAGCGCCTGGTGATCTCGGACTACACCTTCCAGAAGGACCGCATCTTCGCCTACCTGACCTTGGGCGACGACGAGCTCTCGATCTACGACAAGCTCTACACGACGCTCGAGCCGCAGGTGCCGGTGCCCGATCTCGTGCTCTATCTGACCGCCGACGTCGACACCTGCATGGCGCGGATAAGGAAGCGCGCGCGGAGCTTCGAGAAGGAGATCTCGGACGAGTACATGGCCGAGCTCATCGACGCTTACAACCACTACTTCCACTACTACAACCGCTCGCCGCTCCTGGTCGTCGATACGCGCAATCTCGACTTCCCCGGCTCGAAGAGCGATTTCGAAGAGCTCGTCGCCCAGCTCCACCGCCCCATCCGCGGCACCGAGTACTTCGTCCCGGCGCGCAAGCGATAGCGCTCTCGCCGCGAAGGCTACTCGATCCCGTTGGGGCCGTTGGGCGAGCCGGGAACGGGGCTCTTCAAGTAGGGAAACGCCGCATCGAACTGCGACGAGCCCTGAAACGTCCCGTCGGTGTAGGGGAGCGTTCCGTCCGGAGCGTCGGCCGGGCCGCAGCCGAAGGCGCCGGGGAAGGCGTGGCACAGGAGCCCCATGGCGACCCGCAGCTCGATGTCGACGACATCGTCGCCGGGACGACGCCCGTTCGGAAAGCCGGCGTTGTCTCCGCCCGCGACGCCGAGCGGGCTCTGCGACGCGGCTGGCGTCGGTGCGATCGCCGTGTTGAGGCGCAGCATCTCGCCGAAGCCGAGCGCGTTCACGCCGGAGATACCGGTCACGAATGTCGCCAGAAGGTCGGCGCGCGGGAAGTTGTTGGGAGCCTGCACACCGAAGAGGAGCTGCAGGAGCTCTGGAAGAGTCGGATTGGTGACGTAGGTCGCGAACTGCAGATCGTCCATCGGATGGCTGGCGTTGAAGCGGTTCTTGTCCGGGACGCCGATCACCACCTCGTTCACCAGCGGCATGCCGAGGCGCGAAACCTGCACGGTCTCGGCGCTGAAGTCCGCGACGTGCGCGAAGGAAGGATCGTCGACGAGCGTGCGGGTCCGGGGCAGCCGGGCGGTCGTCCAGCCGCCCACCACATCGCCGGCGCCCTCGGTGAGGCAACCGATCGGCAGCTCGAGGATCAGGCTGGTGACGTTCTTGTATTCGGTGGCCGACGGTTTTGCGTCCGGAGGCCCGACCGGATTCAAGTTCACCAGGTCGAAAATCTCGCCCAGGTTGACCGCGAACGGATCCTTGCGCTGACCGACGAAAACCCTGCCGGCGCCCGCGCATCCGGGAACCGCGATCTCGTCCATGTAAAGAGCGGCGTAAGCGTCGTAGTCGGGAAACGTCTTCTCTCCGGCGTGGTCGACCGGTTTGGCGAAGAAGAAGCCGCCAACCGAAGCGTTCGCCGCGGGCTCGGTCGGCGCTCCCAGCGGCCCGCGCTGCACCTTCACCGTGTAGAGCTGGGGGTTGTTGATCGTGGCGAGGCCCCCCGGCTGCACGACCACTGGCCCCGCGAAGAGCAGGGGGATCGCCACGTCGACGGCGCTGCCCGCGGGACCGACGGGGAGCGCGATGTTCTCGGAGTAGTTGAAGAACTGGAACCAGAACGTCAGGTCTTCGATCGAGTCGCCGTCGTTGTCCAGGTGGATTCCGTAGTGCGCGGACGGATCGAGGGCGAAGTAGTTGGGACCGCCGTAGGCGTCCTGCAGCGGCAGGTAGTTGGCGATCAGCGTGACATAGCCCTCCCGCCCCGCCTCGTAGCTGCGGAACATGTAGAAGTCGGTGCCGTCGACCTTGGGATGCTCGGTGACGAACGGCGCTTCGCGGTGACTCGAGGCCGCGAGCGGCGCGCTCGCGGCGGCGAGCGCGAGGAGAGCGGCCAGCAGGCAGGGGGATGAGGGGCGTCTGGTCATGGGAAGGCTCCTTTCGGGTTCGTGGGAGTTTCGATTCGCGAAGATGTACGAACCCCCTGGCGCGATCGGATGGGTTCCGAGACCGCTCGCCTCTCGACCCATCCGAACCGCCTTCGCCTGCGTAGATAGAGCGTCGTCGAAGTTCAACTCGTTCGAAAGGGAGCATGCGCCGATCTTCTGCCCTCCAGTCCGCCGGCCTCGCCATCGCGCTCGCCATCGGTCCGGCGAACGCCGTCCTTTCGGCGCACGACTTCTGGATCGAGCCCGCCGCGTTCGAGACTCGCGCCGGGAGTCCGGTCGCCATCCGCCTCCGGGTCGGCGAGGGGCTCGTCGGTCAACCGGTGCCGCGCGCGCACGGCCGGATCGAACGGTTCAGCGCCGTGGGGCCGGCGGGAGAGCAGGCGATCGAAGGGCCGGACGGCGTCGACCCCGCGGGGGTCTGGCGCCCGATCGCCGAGGGCCCCACCTGGATCGTCTATCGCAGCCGGCCGCACCCGCATCGCGCTCCGGCCGAGACGTTCGAGCGCTATCTGGTCGAAGAGGGACTGGATGTCGCGAGGGCGCTCAGGGCGGAGCGCCAGGAGACGGGAAGTCCAGGTCGCGAGCGCTTCTCGCGCTGCGCCAAGGCGCTGCTTCACGTGGGCGTTGGCGACGCCGGCGCGGCGCTCGTGCGAGAGCCGGTCGGGCTTCCCCTGGAGCTCGTGCCGGCGATCGATCCGAGCCGGCTCGCGCCGGACGACGAGCTGCCGGTGCGTCTGCTCTTTCGCGGGCGCCCGCTCGCCGGAGCACAGGTCGTGGCGATTCCCGCCGCCGATACTTCGAGGTCCGTCGTGCGCCGCACCGACAGCTCTGGACGAGCGCTGCTGCCGCTCGACCGAACGGGCCTCTGGCTCGTCAAGGCGGTCTGGATCGAGGCGCTCGCCGGCGTGGAAGAGGCCGACTGGGAGAGCTGGTGGGCCTCGCTCACCTTCGCGATCCCCGCGGTGGGCGCCACCGCAGGGTCCGGGAATCGGATCAGAGCTTGCCGGACGCCAGTAACTCGGCGAAGTCGGCGAACGGGAGCACTTCGATTCCGTCCTCCGTGCGGCGCGGCGCGCGGCCGAGGTAGACCAGGATGCGCCGGTCGAGGCCGGAGAGGCCAGCGATCGCACGCAGGCCTCGCAGGCTCTCCCCGTCGGCTCGCGCCGACGACTTGACCTCCAGGGCAATGAACCGGCGTCCGCGTCGCAGCAGGAAGTCGACTTCGGTCTTCACGGTTTCGGCCGGAGACCAGTAGGCGAGATCGTCGTAAAGGCCCCGGTAGGCGTCGTAGGCGCGGAGCAGCATCGCCACCAGCCCTTCGAGAAGCGCTCCTCGCTCCTCGGCGGCCGGCTCGCCGAGGGTTCGACGCGCGGCGCGTGCGATGCCGGCGTCGACCCAGTAGAGCTTCGGGTGGCGGCGCTCGCGGACGCGCAGTCGCGCCTCCCAGGCCGGAAGGCGAAACGCGAGAAGCGTCTCCTCGAGGATCTCGAGGTAGCCCTCGATCGTGGTGCGCGCGACGCCGGCGTCGCGGGCGAGCGACGCGACGTTCAGCATCTGACCATGGAAGAGCGCCGCGACCGGCAGGAAGCGGGCGAAGCCCGGGAGATTGCGCACCAGCGCTTCGGCCTGGATCTCCTGGCGCAGGTAGGTCTGGACGTAAGCCTTGAGAGTCTCGGCCGGATCGTCCGCCATCTCGACGAGCGGCAGCGTGCCGAAGCGAAGCGCGCGCGCCAGATCGAACTTCACGCCAAGCTCTTCGGGAAGGAAGGGATGGAGCTCGCGCGTCAGCGCCCGGCCGCCGAGGAGGTTGACCCCCGAGCGCCGGAGCTTTCGCGCGCTCGAGCCGGTGAGCACGAAGCGCAAGCGGCGCTCCTCGATCGAGCGGTGCACCTGGTTGAGCAGCCCGGGCAGGCGTTGGACCTCGTCCACCCAGACCCAGCTCCCGCGCGGCCGGGTGCGCAGGCGATCGGCGAGCTGACCGGGCTCGGCCAGGAGCTCCTGATAGAGCCCCTCGTCGAGCAGATCGAACCGCTCGGCCCGCGGAAAGCGCTCGCGCGCCCAGGTGCTCTTGCCCGTGCCCCGCGGTCCCAACAGGAAGAAACTCGACCGCGGCGGCGCCAGCAGGCGGGGATAGGTAACTGCTAGCATGCCGTCATATTACGCCGTAAAATGACAGCATGGCAACACACCTCTACTGCGGGGGATCGCTCAGAGATCGGACCATCGGTAAACCGCGACCCCCTCCCGCCGAAACGACCGATCGCCGCCGTAGACGAGGGCGCGTCGTGGCGCCGGATCGCCCGCGAGCTCGGCGAAGAAGCGAAGCCCGGCGAAGAAATCGCTCGCCACGGTCTGGGCCGACTTGACCTCGACGGCGGCCAGCTCTCCGCCGTCGTCTAGGAGAACGTCGATCTCGTTCCCCGCCGCGTCGCGCCAGAAATGAAGCCCCGATTCCTCGCCGCGATGCAGGTAGTTCTTGAGGAGCTCGGAAACCACGAAGCTCTCGAAGACGGCGCCGCGCGAGGAGTGATGGCGCAACTCTTCCGGAGTGCGGATCTGCAGGAGATAGCAGAGCAGACCGGTATCGAGAAAGTAGAGCTTCGGCGCCTTGATCAGCCGCTTGCTGAAGTTTCGATGGTGCGGCCGGAGCAGCAGGACGAGGAAGCTCGCTTCGAGGATCGAGAGCCAGCGCCGGGCGGTTGTATGGGTGATACCGCAGTCCGCGGCGAGGCCGTTCGCGTTCAGGAGCTGGCCGCTCCGCCCTGCGCAGAGCCGCACGAAGCGGCCGAACGCCTCGAGATCGCCGACGTTGGCGAGCTCCCGAACGTCGCGCTCGACATAGGTCTGGTAGTAGCCGGAGAGCCAGCGCCGCGGCTCGAGCTCCTGATCGTGGATCCGGGGGTAGAAACCGCGGAAAAGGGTCGACAGCAGGTCCAACGCGTTCTTCGACCTCGTCCGCGCGGCGCGCGGCAGGCTTCGCCCCAGGGAGTGGATCGGCAAGGCCCGGCGGCGCTCGAGCTCGGCGAGCGAGAACGGCAGGAGATGCAGGATCGCGGAGCGGCCGGCGAGCGACTGGCTGACCGATCCGAGAAGGAGGAAGTTCTGCGAGCCGGAGAGGATGAATCGGCCTGGCGTGGGCTTCCGATCGACGAGTCCCTGAATGTAGGAGAAGAGCGCGGGAGCGCGCTGCGCTTCGTCGAGCACGGCCGGACCGGAAAACTGATCGAGGAAGCCGCGCGGGTCCTCGAGCGCGAAGCTCCGCTGGTCGGGCTCCTCGAGCGAAACGTAGTCATGGCGCGGAAATGCGTCGCGGAGGAGGCTCGTCTTGCCGGACTGCCGCGGGCCGGTCAGGGTGACGACCGGGTAGGCGCGGGCGGCGGCGCGGAGAACCGGCCGGAGGGTCCTCGGGATCATGTGCAGATTGAATATCAGAAATTCAATCTGCACAAGCCCGGGCGGACCGGCAGCCGCTCAGGCTCCCGGTTCGGCCGCCATCCCGAGCGCCGCGCGCATTGCGGGGTCGCTCGGGCGATCGGGAAGGGGCGGGACGTAGAGCGTCGAGCGGATGGTTACCTCGCCGCGCGCCAGCTCCGCAAGGGGAAGGCGGAGGATCTTCGGCGGGAGCGTCGGGTAAGGGACGGCCTCGTAGACCACGACTTCGTGATCGGCGGGATAGTGGCGGAGGAGCTCGCGCTGCAGGACCGCAAGCCCTTGCCGGCTCCACAGCGGCTTGCTGTGGAAGTCGAAGACGCCGATACCGCCGATCTGCCACAGGATGAGCCTGCTGGTCGGGTCGAAGAGGCGCCGGCGCAGGAGGAAATCGGTCGCTTCGAAACTCTGGCACCCGCGTTCGCCCGGATCGACTCCCAGGTCGGCGAACAGGCAGTCTTCGGCCGAGATCCCGGGCTGCATCGTAGCCTCGTAGCCCGCGGCACGGGCGCGGCGGATCGCCTCGTGCGAGGGGGTCACGAAAATCCCCGGATGGCCATAGAGCGCGACCACGACATGGCTGCCTCCGAAGAGCGCGGCGAGGATCCGCTCGATCATCTCCTCATAGGTGGCGCTGCGCGGCTTGTCCTCAGCGTAGGCATCGTGCAGCGACTCGGCGGTCGGGTTGAGCGACTCGAGCCAGCGACTGGTGGTGACGTTCGAAGCCAGGTACAAGAGCTTTTCGGCGCCCTCGATGCAGGACAGAGCTTCCTGGGTGACTTGCCCGGCGATAGTCAGGCCGGTACCGACGAAAGTCAGCGATCCTTGCATCATGGCGATTTCCGAATAGTATCCGCTGCACAAACCTGCTTCATTGGATGGAGGGGATATGGCCGTCAAAGATCTGCACGATTTTCTCGTCTCGATGTCCAAGCACAAGTCACTTCGCCAGGCCTTCGACAGCGATCCGGACAGCGTCGGCTCCGAAGCCAACCTGACTCCCGAAGAGGTCAATCTCCTTTCGAAGGGCGACGAAGACGAGATTCGCTCCTACCTCGGCGAAAAGTTCGGGGCCAGCGCGATGATTCACGTCAAGCCCTGATACGGCGACGGACGACTCCGAAGGTCAGGAACCTCCGGCTGTCAGACCGATTCGCTCCGTGAGCGCGGCGAATCTCGGATCGCCGCGCAGGCTCGCGTAGTCCGGGGAGACCGCGATCCAGCCGAGATCCCAGGCACGCTGCTCGAGACCTTTCTCGAGCCATGCAAGTGCCTTGTCCCGCTCTCCGGAGAGTGCGAGAAGTCCGGCGATGACGCCGACTCGCGAAGCTCCCGAAGGCGGATTCGCGTCCAGCTCGAGCGCCATCCAGCGCAGCGCTTTGTCGTAGCCCTCGGCGGCCAGCCGGCGCTCGAACTCGGGCAGCAATTCAGGCCGGGCGAGGTCCGCGACGTAGTACCTCAGCTCGTCGCCGCGCTCCGGGTCCTTCTTCAGCGCGCTGTAGGTGAGAAAGAGGTAGACGTGCGCCAACGAGTAGTCCGGATCGAGCTCCAGGGCGACGCGCAACTCGGAAATCGCCTCGTCGTAACGTCCCGCGAAGAGGTACTGGACACCGACGGCGGCTGAGATCCTCGCCGAGAGCGGATCCAGCGCCTTGGCGGCCTGAATCTCTTTAAGCGCCGCCTCGTGCTGTTGGCGGCAAGCGAGCAGCATCCAATGCCTGCGGCGCGCCGAGGCCGAGTTGGGGTTGAGCTCGATTGCCCGCTGGATGGCGCTCTCCGCCTCGTCCCAGCGCCACTGCGCCTGCATCAGGTCGGCGAGCGAGGCATGGGCCTCCGCCAGATTGGAATCGATCGCCAGGGCCCGCCTGAGAGCGGCTTCCGCCTCGGGCAGCAGATCGGACGCCTCCACGTGGTAGAGGGCGAGCATCTGCAGAGAGTCGGAGAGTCCGACCCAGGCCGGAGCGAACGTCGGATCGCGCGCTACCGCTCGTTCGAAGTACCCTTGCGCCTTGCGCAAGCTGTCCTGGTCGAAGCGTTCTCCGTAGTACTTGCCTTGGAGGAAAGTCTCGTAGACCTCAGGATCGACGGTGCGGCTCGCAGTCATACGCTTCTCCTCGTTCGGCGTGAGGTTGACGTGGATGGCGCCGGCGATGGCGGTGGCGAAGCTGCTTTCGAGGGCGAGGACCTCTTCGGCTCGGCGTTCGAAGGTCTCGGACCAGAGGGTGGTCTCCGGGTTCGCCTGGATGACCTGGGCGTTCAGGCGAACCCGTTCGCCGACCCGCGCGACGGAGCCTTCGACGATGTAGTCGACGCCGAGCTCTTTTGCGATCTCGGGCAGGAGCTTCTTCGAACCTTTGAAGTGCATCGCCGACTGGCGCGAGATGACGCGCATCCCCTGGATCCTGGCGAGCGAGGAGATCAGGGCGTCAGTGATGCCGTCGACGAAGTATTCGGGCTCACCGGAAAAACTGGTGAGTGGCAGGACGGCAAGCGAGGGGAGATTGGCGCGCGCGGCCGCCGCCGGCGCCGCTGGCGCCGCCGGACGGCTGCCCGCTCCCGCCGAACCCGCGCGGGCGCGCCAGACCGCGAAGCCCGAGAGCGCGAGCAGAGCGACGCCGAGGCCGACGGCGATCGCGACCCGGTGGCGCTGGGCGAAGCTCGGCGGCGGCTCGGGCTTGGGCCGTCGCGCCGCGGTGTTGGCGAACGACACGTCGGTAGCCACCGAAGCGAGCGCGTCTCTGAGCTCGGCGGCGGAGCTCCAGCGCTTGGCGGGCTCCTTTTCGAGGCACTGGCGGAGAATCCCGTCGAGCTCGTCGGGGACCTGCTCGTTCGTCTCGTAGACCCGCTCCGGCTGATCGCGCAGGATCGACGAAATGACCTCCGCCGTCGACTGGCCGAGGAAAGGGCAGCGGCCGGAGGCCATCTCGAACAACACGACGCCGAGCGAGAAGATGTCCGAACGGTGGTCGGTCGGATTCATCCGCAGCTGTTCGGGCGCCATGTAAGCGAGCGTGCCGATCGCGAGCCCGGCCTGGGTGAGCGTCGCCTCGGGCTTGAATTCGAACGCTTCCGTCCGCTCGTGCTCCTTGAGCTTGGCGAGCCCGAAGTCGAGCACTTTGACGCGGCCTTCCGGGCTCACCATCACGTTCGACGGCTTCAAGTCGCGATGTTGGACCCCCCTGGCGTGCGCCGCGGCGAGCGCCTCGCAGAGCGGCACGGCAATCCTGAGGAAGTCGCCGAGCGGCATGCCGCCGACGGGGATCAGCTGCGAGAGCGTCTTGCCCTCGAGGTACTCCATGGTGAAGAAGCGGCGACCGTCGACCTCTTCGACCGAGAAGATGGTGACGATGTTGGGATGATTGAGCGTCGCGACCGTCTTGACCTCGCGCTCGAAGCGCGCCAGGCGCAGCGGATCGTTCGCCAACCCAGCCGGCAGCATCTTGAGCGCCACCTTGCGCCGCAGGCGCTGGTCTTCGGCGAGGTAGACGATGCCCATGCCGCCCTCGCCCAGTTTGCCGAGGATCCTGTAGTGCGCCAGGGTGCTTCCGATCACGGCGCAAACTCTACCGTGCCCGCGAGTTGCGAAGGGAGGCGGGGGGTCGTACAATCCGATCGCCGCTGGGATCCCGCCAACGCGGGACCGAGACGGGAAGAGAAGCTGCCACGAAGAGGCCCGCCTGCGCCGGAGCTCGATCGCACCCTTCTCATGGAGAATGGGGACGGGCATCCGGGGAGAGACCGGCGAGAGCCCCCCGGCACCGCGAAACCCTTCCGTCTGCATGAGGCAGCGGAGGGGTTTTTGGTTTCGCGGAGGTGCCGGGTGTCCACTTCGTCGAAGTCCGCAGGATCGCCGCTCAACTCTCCGAAGAAGATCAGCGTGCCCTGGTTGCGCGAGGCGCCAGCGCGCGGCGAGAAGCTCGCCATGGTGACCGCCTACGACTATCCGCAGGCGCGCGCCGCCGACGCCGCGGGGGTCGACATGGTGCTGGTGGGCGACTCGCTCGCCATGGTCGTCCTCGGTCACGCCGACACCCTCTCGGTGACCATGGACGAGATGCTCCATCACGTGAAGGCGGTGCGGCGGGGTCTTTCGCGCGCCCTCCTCATCGCCGACATGCCGTACGGTTCGTTTCATCTCGGTCTCGAGCCGGCGGTCGCGAACGCCCTGCGCTTCGTCAAGGAGGGCGGTGCGGCGGCGGTGAAAATCGAAGGGGCGCGCATCGACGTCATCGAAGCGCTGGTCGCGGCCGAGATTCCGGTGCAGGCGCATCTGGGCCTGACGCCACAATCGATCCACAAGTTCGGCGGCTTCAAGGTGCAGGGTCGCGGCGCCGAAGCGCGGGAAGCGCTCCTTGCCGCGGCGCGTGCGGTCGAAGCGGCCGGCGCCTTCTCGCTGGTGCTCGAGTGCATCCCGTCCGAGCTCGCCCGCGAGGTGAGCGAGATTCTCGAGATTCCGACGATCGGCATCGGCGCCGGCGCGGCTTGCGACGGTCAGGTGCTCGTTTTTCACGATCTTCTGGGGATCGAGGAGCGGATCGCGCCGCGCTTCGTGCGCCGCTACGCCGAGCTCGGCTTGGCGAGCCGCGAGGCGATCGCCAGGTTCGCGGCCGACGTGCGCGAGGGGCGCTTTCCGGCGCCCGAAGAGAGCTATGAGGATCCGGCGTTTCCCTCGGCGACTCTTGAGCCATCCGTCGAGCGGCTCTACGGCGGCTGAAGAGGCGTCCGCATGAAAACGGCTCGCACCGCGGAGGAGCTCGCCGAGCTTCGGGCGAGCGCTTCCGGGAGAGGCTCGCGCGTCGGCTTCGTGCCGACCATGGGGGCGCTTCACGCCGGCCACCTCTCGCTCGTCGAGATCGCGCGCCGAGAGGTCGGCGACGCGGGCCTCGTCGTCGCCTCGATCTTCGTTAACCCGACGCAGTTCGCGCCGCACGAGGATTTCGATCGCTATCCGCGACCGCTCGAGCGCGATCGTGCGCTGCTCGAGGAGGCGGGATGCGACGCGCTCTTCCTTCCTGAGCACGAGACGATCTATCCGCCCGGGTTCGGCACCTGGATATACCCGGCGGGCGCGGCGCGCGGTCTCGAGGGCGACTTCCGGCCGCACTTTTTCCGCGGCGTCGCGACGGTGGTGTCGCGCCTCTTCGCCCTGGTGCAGCCCGATGTCGCGGTGTTCGGCGAGAAGGACGCGCAGCAGCTCGCGGTCATCGGCCAGCTGGTGCGCGACCTGGCGCTTCCCGTCGCGATCCTCGGCGGACCAATCCTGCGCGAGAGCGACGGCCTCGCCATGTCGTCGCGCAACGCCTATCTCTCGGCGGACGAGCGCCGCCGCGCGCCGCGGCTATATAGCGCCCTGCTCGCGGCGCGAGCGCTTTTCGAGCAGGGTGAACGACGCGGCCAGGCGCTGCGTGATGCCGTGACGACCGAGCTCGCAGCCGATCACGACATCGCGATGCAGTACGTCGAAGTCGTCGACCCCGGGACGTTCTCGCACCTGACCGACGTTCCGCGCGCCGCGGTCGTCGCCCTGGCCGTCAAGCTCGGCAAGACCCGCCTCATCGACAACATCCGGCTCGAGGCCTGATCCGCGAGCCTGGGCAGTCAGGAGAACCATGCGACGCACGATGATGAAGTCGAAGATCCACCGCGCCACGGTGACCGACGCCAACCTTCACTACCAGGGTTCGGTCACCATCGATCCGCTGCTGCTCGAGGCCGCCGACATCCTCGAGAACGAGCGCGTCGAGGTCTACGACCTGACGAACGGCAACCGCCTGGCGACCTACGCCATTGCGGGCGCCCCGGGGCGGGGCGAGATCTGCCTGAACGGCGCCGCCGCCCATCTCGTGTCGAAGGGTGACCTCGTGATCCTCGCGAGTTATGCCGAATACGAGGCGGCGGAGGCGCAAACGCATCGGCCGCGGGTCGTCTTCGTCGACGCGGCGAACCGCCAGCTCGCCGGTCCGCACGCCGTCGCCACCCCCTGATCTACAATCCCACCGGATGAGCGCATCAGGGACCGAGACAGCCACCGATCTGAAGCCGCTGACGATCGCCGGCCGCGAGTTCCGCTCGCGACTGATCCTCGGAACGGGCAAGTACAAGGACGCCGAGACGATGGTGGCGGCGCTCGCGGCGTCCGGAGCCGAGATGGTCACCGTGGCGCTGCGGCGGGTGAATCTCGACGAGCTCGGCCGACCTGGGGGTGGCTCACTCATCGATCAGATCGATCCGAATAAATACCTCCTGCTGCCGAACACCGCCGGTTGCTACACCGCCGACGAAGCGATCAGCACCGCCCGGCTGGCGCGCGAGCTTGGCGGCTGGGAGTGGGTGAAGCTCGAGGTGATCGGCGACAAGGAGACGCTCTTCCCCGACACCGCCGAGACCCTGCGCGCCGCCGAGGTCCTCTTGAAGGAAGGGTTCATCGTTCTGCCGTACACCAACGACGACCCGATCGTCGCCCGGAAGCTCCAGGAGATCGGCTGCCCGGCGGTGATGCCGCTCGCCGCCCCGATCGGTTCCGGGATGGGGATCCGCAACCGCGCCAACCTGGCGATTCTGCTTGAGCAGGCGACCGTGCCGGTCATCGTCGACGCCGGCGTCGGCACCGCCTCCGACGCCGCGCTCGCCATGGAGCTCGGCGCCGACGCGGTGCTCATGAACACGGCGGTCGCCGAGGCGAAAGACCCGGTGCGGATGGCGCACGCCATGCGTCTCGGCGTCGAGGCCGGATTCCTCGCCCGCCATGCCGGCCGGATCCCCCGCAAGCTCTACGCCTCAGCGTCGTCGCCGATCGCGGGGCTGATCGATTGACCGCAGCCAGCGCGGCCTGCCGGGCCGGGGCGGGATTGCCCAGGAGCACCGGGATCCCATAGAATTCGCGGGCCGCAGGATGGTCCGGGCAGCCATAGCTCAACTGGATAGAGCAACAGCCTACGGAGCTGTAGGTTACAGGTTCGACTCCTGTTGGCTGCACCATTCACCCGCCACGCCGCCAACGAACCACCCGGCAGGTCCCCACTTTCCAAGAACGCAGCCATAGCTCAACTGGATAGAGCATCAGCCTTCGGAGCTGAGGGTTGGGGGTTCGACTCCCTCTGGCTGCACCACGTCCTCAAGCCGGAGTGACCGGCTGCAGCGTTGGCCGTTTGGGTCGGTGTGCCGCCATGCCGGGATTGCCGCGCAGGTGGCGCAGCGCCCAGGGCAGCAGATGGCGTCGGGTCCATGCGACCTCGGCTCTCAACCTCAGAGCGCGCCCGCGCGCCCGGGGCGGCAGCGGATCGGCCCAGCTTTTGTCGGCGCCAGGCAGGCCGAGGGCGTCGGCAAGCGCCGCGGCGATGCGGGTGTGACCCAGGGCGTTGGCATGCAGCCGGTCGTCGCTCCAGAGACGCGGGTCGGAGGCGACGGGGTAGGCGGCGAAGTCGACGAGGAGGGTGCCGGTCGAAGCCGAGATCCTGCGCACGGACTCGTTGAGCGCGGCGCGGCGCGGCGCGAGGAAGCGCGCCGCCGGCATCACCGGCGTGAGATCGGGGAGGGTGAAGGTGAGAAGCGTCGCGCCACGGGCCCGGATCGCGCGCTGCATCCGCTCGATGTCGTCGGCGACTTCCCGCGGGTCGAACCGTCGGGCGATGATGTCGTTGGTCCCCGAGAACAGGGTCACCAGGTCGGGTCGCATGGCGAGAGCCGGTACGAGCTGCTCGTCGAGGATCTCGCGCGTCCGCTTGCCGCGCACGCCGAGGTTGGCGTAGAGCAGGCCGCCCTGCGCCCTGGCGATTCGCTCCGCCAGTCGGTTCGCCCAGCCGCGGAAGCCGCCGCCGCCGTCCGGGTCGTCCCACCCCTCGGTCGAGCTGTCGCCGATCGCCACGTACCGTTCGAAGCCGCCCACCCGCCGATGGTAGCGCGAGGTTGGCGGAAGACGGGGCGCAGTGAGATCCTGCCTCGGCGATGCGGACCGTGCCGTCGGGCGAACGAGAGTTTCTCGTCGAGTTCGAGAGCGAAGAGGAGCTCAAGGCCGAAGAGCGCGCCCATTTGGGCGTCGGCGGGCTGGTGCTGCGACCCGCCGAACCGCTTGCGCCGGACACCTCCCTCGCGCTGACGCTGCGACTCGTCGGCCGCGGCGAAGTCGCGGTCACGTCGCGAGTGGTCGCTGCCTTGCCCGGAGCGCTGGCGCTTCAGCTCGATGGCAACCCCGCCCAGATCGTCCGCGCACTCCTGGTGGCCGCGCCCGAAACGGTCGCGGAAGAGGGCGCCGCGACGGGAACACTCTGGGAGCAGCTGCGGAAGCTGACGCCGCCGCAGAAGATTCTCCTGGCGCCCAAGGCGGACCGGTTCACCCGCGCGCTGCTCGTCCAGGAGAGCGACCCGCAGGTTCTTCTCGCGCTGCTCAAGAACCCGCGACTCTCCCTCGATGAGGTCGTGCGCGTGGCGAAGTCCTCGTTCCTCTCCTTCCAGGCCGCGGAGCTGATCCTCAAAACGAATCCGTGGATTGCCAACCTCGATGTTCGGCTGGCCCTGATTCACAACCCAAAGCTCCCCGTGCCGTTCGCGCTGCGGATTTTGCCCACGTTGCCCGATAACGAGGTGCGTACGATCTCCAAAGGAGCCGCGACCAGCATGGCCCTGAAGCAGGCCGCCCTCAGACGTCTGCAGCGCTCCTCGAGCCCGCCGTAGGATCCTGGCGATGGACGCCGCCACTCTCCTGTTCCGCCGCACTCCCGCTTTGCGGGCGTCGCCCGAGTTCCGCTTTCTCGCGGACTGGGTGCGTGCCGAGGCCAGGGCGGTCTGGCCCGAGATCGCCGAGCGCGACTGGCAGGACGCCAAGGCGCTCGGCGAGGTCGAAGCGGACTCCCCCGTGCTGGTCGCGGCCGACGACGTTCTCGTGTTGAGGCAGACGCTCGCCGCGCTCACCCGGCTGGTGAGCGCCGGGACGAAGGTGGCGGTTCCGTACGCCATGAGCGAGGTTTCCGGACTCGCGCTCGAGCCGATTCAGACCGCCGGCGCCTTCGAGCGGCTCGAGAATCAGGCCATCGATTTCAGGCGGAGCGAACTGTCCGCGACGGCAGGATGCGCTTGGCCGGTCTCGCTCTGGCGCGCCGCCGACCTCAAGCGAGCGCTCGCCGAAAACGGCGGCTGGGAGGAGAATCTCGCTCGCCGAAGAGTTCCCGCGGCCGCCACCGCCGGCCTCTACCACCGGTTCGCCGACTATTACGGCGTGCCGCGCGAAGACGCGCTGCCGCATGTTCCTCCAGGTACCCGGGAGGTGCTCGAGATCGGTTGCGGCGATGGCGCGACGGGAGCGCTGCTCGCCGCGCGCCTCGGCTGCCGGGTGACCGGCGTTGAGCTCAACCCGGTCGTCGCGGCCCGCGCCGCGACGCGACTGCACCGGGTGGTGGTGGGCGATATCCAGCGCCTGTCGCTCACCGGTCCGTTCGACCTGGTGATGGCCCTGGAGCTGTTCGAGCACCTGACCGAACAGGCCGAGTTCCTGGCGCGGGTGCGCGAGCTCCTGGCGCCCGGGGGAGCGCTCCTCCTGTCGCTTCCGAACGTCGGCCACCACGCCATTGTCGAGGAGCTGGTCGCTGGACGCTTCGACTACATCCCCATGGGTCTGCTCTGCTCGACCCACCACCGGTTCTTCACCCGCCGGTCGTTGTCGGACTGGTTCGAGCGCGCCGGCTTTCGGGACGTTCAGTTCGCACCGCAACAAGAGCCGCTTCCCGAGCGCGTGCGGCAATGGGCGCTGGCCTCGGGCCTTCCCCACGATCTCGACAGCCTGGCGACCCACGGTTTCTTCGTCCTGGCGCGACCGTAACCGTTATCGCCAGTTTCCCCCCGGGCAGGTGACTCGCGGGTTCCCTGGCCGCGCTAGTGTTGGGATGTGGCAGACCGATTCGTGGCTCTCCTGGCGATGGCCCTCTGCGGAGCTCCGCTGGAAGGAGAGCTTCTGGTCTCCGCCGCGGCTTCGCTTGCGGACGCTCTGCCCGAAGTCGGGAGGGCCTGGGAGGCCGCGGGGGGCGAGAAGGTGACGTTCAATTTCGCCGCCTCGTCGGCGCTGGTGTCGCAGATCGCGGCGGGCGCGCCGGTGGATCTGATCTTCACCGCTGACCAGGCGACGATGGATCGGCTGGCGGCTGGCGGGTTGCTGCTCGACGGCACCCGCCGCGATCTGCTGGCGAACCGGCTGGCGGTGGTGGTGCCGAGGGACTGTTCGATGAACCTGGCGCGTGCCGAGGATCTCGCCCGGCCGGAGATCGGCCGCCTCGCGCTCGCCGATCCCTCCGCGGTCCCGGCCGGGAGGTACGCGCGGCGGTGGCTCGAGGCGCGAGGCGTCTGGGCAGCGCTCGAATCGCGGGTCGTTCCCACTCTGAATGTGCGCGCCGCGCTCTCGACCGTCGCGGCGGGAGAGGCGGACGCCGGGGTGGTTTATGCGACCGATGTCACGGCGAACCCAGGCGTCGAGCTGGCGTTCCTCGTGCCCGACGGCGAGGGGCCGCGCATCGAATATCCCGCGGCGGTGGTGAGCGGCGCGCGACGATCCGCGGCCGCGCGGCGGTTGCTGGAGTACTTTTCTTCGCCCGCGGCGCAGACGATCTTCGCCCGATTCGGTTTCCGCGCTCCTTCTCCGTAGACTGAAGCGGCCATGGCGGCCGACGAGCTCTCGATCCTGCTCTTCACGCTCGGCGTCGCCGCGGTCGCGACCGTGCTCATTCTGCCGCCGGGCGTCGCGCTGGCCTTCCTCCTCGCGCGGCGCCAGTTCTTCGGCAAGGCGGTGCTGGAGACGCTGGTGGCGCTGCCGCTGGTGCTTCCTCCCGTGGCGACCGGCCTCGTGTTGCTGCGGCTCTTCGGGCGGCGCGGCGGGATCGGCGCAGCGCTCGAGCGCTGGGGGCTCGACGTCGTCTTCACCTGGCGCGGCGTTGTCGTTGCCATGGCGGTGATGGCGCTGCCGCTCCTGGTGCGCGGCGCGCGCGTCGCCTTCGAAGGCGTTCCCCTTCGGCTCGAGGAGGCGGCGCGTTCGATCGGAGCTTCGGAACGGCGCGTCTTCTTTCGCGTCTCCCTGCCGCTCGCGGCGCGCGGCATCGTCGGCGGAGCGCTGCTCGCGTTCGCACGCGCCGTGGGCGAGTTCGGCGCGACTATTCTGGTGGCCGGGAACCTGCCGGGGCGAACCACGGTGCTCTCGACGGCGATCTTTCAGGCGGTGGAAACAGGCCAGGACGACCGCGCCTTCCGCCTGCTCGCCGGCGCCGTGGTGCTGGCCTTTCTGGCGGTCGCCGCGAGCGAAGCGCTGCTGCGTCGAAGAGGCTCCGCCGCATCCTGAGGTGGGGCTCGCAAAGTGCCGGAAAAGAAGGTTTTGTGCTATCTTCGCGCGGGTTCAAGCAGCGCCTTTAGAGGACAATAACCGTGCGACTGGCCCTAGCAATTCTCTCGAGCCTCGCGGTCTCGGCGATCCTGATCGCGGTCGTTTCGAGCCTGCGGCGGTTCCTCGTCATCCGCCAGCTGTCGTTCGTTCTTTTCGTCGCGGCGGTCGCCGCCGGCATCAAGGTTTTCACCCTTTTCACGCCGGGGCGATTCGAGACGCTCGATCACGCGCTCTCCTGGATTCTGCTCTTCCTGGGCTCGATCACCGTCATCCGGATCGCGGGCCTGCTCTATTTCGATCTGCATCTGCCGCATCGCGGAGTGCGACTGCCGACGCTCCTGCCGATGGTCACCGTCGGCTTCGCCTATCTCGTCGCCAGTCTCGTCACCTTCAAGGTGAGCTTCCCCGAGCAGTCGATGAGCGGCCTTTTCGGCGCCGGCGCCTTGACGACGATCGTCATCGGTCTCGCGCTGCAGCCGATCCTCGGCAACATCTTCGCCGGCGTGGTGATCGGCCTCGAGAAGCCCTACCGGATCAACGACTGGATCAAGGTCGGCGACACCGAGGGCCGAGTGGTTTCGATCTCGCTCCGCACGACCCACCTGCGCACCCGCGACAGCGACAACCTGATCGTTCCCAACTCGCGGATGGCGGAAGACCGGATCCTCAACTATTACTACCCGCATCCGATGCACCTGGAGCGCGTGCTGGTGCACGTGCCGTTCACGGTGGCGCCTTACCGGGTGCGGCGCGCCCTCCTCGACTCGGCGCGCAACATTCCGGGAGTCCTCGAGAAGCCGACGCCGGACGTTTATATTCGCAATTTCGACGATCGCGCGGTCATTTTCGAGCTCCGCATCTGGGTCGAGGACATCGGCCAGCAGCCGCGCATCCACAGCGACGTGCGCTTCAAGATCTGGGACGAGTTCCACCGCGCCCGCATCCCGTTCGCCTACCCCGTGCGCCGCGTCGAGATGACGCCGCGCCCGAAGGCGCAGCCGGTGGAGCCCGGCAGGCCGCCGCGCGCGCGGCTGTTCGTCGCGGTGGGCGACGAGGCCGGACAGCAGATGGAGCTCGGGGCGCGGCGGATGGTCGTCGGACGCACGCGGGGTTGCGATCTCGCGCTCTCCGACGGCCAGACGAGCAAGGAACATATCGCCATTGAATGGCAGAGCGAGGGTTTCGTGATGACCGACCTCGAAACGTCGAACGGCACGCGGGTGAACGGCGAGAAGGTGGCGCGCGCCGTGTTGCAGGATCTGGATCGCATCTTCATTGGAGACACCGTGCTGGTGTTCGAGTCCGATGCCTCCGTCTGACATTCCGAAGCAGATCGGCCCGTACGAAATTCTTGGCCCGCTCGGCAAGGGCGGCATGGGCACCGTCTACAAGGCGATGCAGCCGTCGCTCAACCGGATCGTGGCGATCAAGGTGCTGCCGGCCGACTTCGCCGCCGAGCCGGAGCGCGTAGCGCGCTTTCACCGCGAAGCGCAGACCGTGGCGATGCTCTCGCATCCGAACATCGTGCAGATCATCGACAAGGGAGAGGACAACGGGATCCTCTACTTCGCGATGGAGTACGTCGAAGGCACTTCCCTCGACGTCGTCCTTCGCCAGCGTCGCCTGTCGCTGCAGGAGACGCTGCAGGTCATCAAGCAGACCAGCCGGGGCCTGGGCGCCGCGCATCGCGCCGGGGTCATCCATCGCGATTTCAACCCGCGCAACATCCTGGTCTCGCCGACTCTGTCGACCATCAAGCTCGCCGACTTCGGCATCAGCCGGGTCGAATCGGTGGCCCGGAACGTCGGGACGCTGACGACGAAGGACATGACGCTCGGCTCGCTGCACTACCTGGCGCCGGAGCAGGCGGTGGACGCCTCCGCGGTCGATCATCGCGCCGACATCTACGGGATGGGCGTCGTCTTCTACGAGATGCTCACCGGCCGAATGCCGCTGGGCAAGTTCAGCCTGCCCTCGGAGCTCAACAAGGATCTTCCGTCGGAGATCGATCCGGTGGTGCTCAAGTGCCTGGCCACCGAGCCCGGCGACCGCTACGCGACGATCGGGCAGTTGCTCGAGGACGTGGACAAGCTCGAGGAGATGCTGCGCTTCCAGCTCCTCGACGAGCTCAAGGGACTGAAGCGCGGCACCTCGATGCTCTTCCAGCGCGGCTCGACAAGCTTCAAGCGGAATCGCGGCATGCTGATGGGCCTGGGGCTCCTTCTGCTGGCGCTGGTCGGCGCCGGCGGTTGGCTGCTGTTCGGGAAGAAGGAGGCGCCGAAGGACGCCGAGGCGGCGAGCCAGAACGCGACGCCGGCGGCCAACGAATCGCCGGTCGCGGTCGTCGCGCCGCCGGTCGTGCCGCCGGCGAACGCGACCGGCGCGCTGACCGAGCCGCCAGCGGCGGTTCCCGCCCCCGCCGTTCCCGCGCCCGCTGAGATCAAGCCCGCCGCCGACAAGGACGCCAGGGCGACGACGCCAACGACGACTCTTCCCGCCGAGACCAAGCCCAAGGCGACGGGCGCCAAAGCGCAGAATGAGGCCGCCCTCGCCGACCTCGCCGTCGCCTCAGGTAAGTTCGACGCCAAGCTCTACGATCAGGCGCTCGGTGACGCCCGCGCCGTGGTTGAAAAGTACCCGACGACGCCGGCGGCGATCGACGGATATTTTCTGATCGCCCGCACGCTCGAACGGCTCAACCGTGGCTCCGAGGCGCTCGGCACCTACATCGAGATCCAGAGCCGTTTCCCGGGCAACCCGAAAGCGGCGGAGGCCGCGTTCCTGCAAGCGAAGGCGGTGCAGGCGGGGAGCTCCAAGAAGACGACGGAAGAGGCGCGCAAGCTCTACGGCGACGTCGCCACCAACTATCCGACCTCGACCTGGTCGGCACGGGCGCTCGCCGCGAAGGCCGACATCGAGCGCGCCGGAAAGATCAACGTGCGCGACGCGGCGCTCAATGCTTCGGTGCCGGCGGCGCTCACGACCTACCGCACGCTCACCGAGCTCTTCCCGGCGGACTCCTCGACCGAGAAGGCCTGGTGGGAGCTCGGTCAGATGTACGAGGACATCAAGCGCTGGGATCTCGCGGCCGCGGCTTATAGCGAGCTCGGTATCCGCTTTCCGAAGACGCGCCTCGACGCCTGGTACCAGGCGGCCGAGATATACGAGCGCCGCCTCAAGGATGCCGGGAAGGCGAAGGCCGCCTACGGCATGGTTCCCTCGACCTCGCCGCGCTTCAAGGACGCCCAGAAGAAGGCCGGCGGCTAGCCCGGCCCGGAGTTCGCGGAAACGCACTCGCCCACCTCGAGCTCGACGACGCTGCGCCTCGACGCGAAGTTCGGTCGCACGCGCATTGCCGTGGCGCTCCGCCGGGCGCTCGCCCAGGGCTACGGCGCCGGCGATTTCAAGGCCGACATCCTCGCCGGCACGGTGGTCGGCATCGTCGCGCTGCCGCTCTCGATGGCGCTAGCCATCGCCTCGGGCGTCCCGCCGCAGCACGGCCTCTACACGGCGATCGTCGCCGGTCTCGCGATCGCGCTCCTCGGCGGCTCGAAGGTGCAGGTGTCCGGTCCGACTGCGGCGTTCGTCGTCATTCTGGCGCCGATCTCGGCGCGCTTCGGGCTCGGCGGCCTCGCGGTCGCGACCCTCCTCGCGGGGCTTCTGCTCGTCGCGATGGGGTTCGCGCGCTTCGGGCGCTTCGTCGAGTTCGTACCCTATCCGGTGACCACCGGCTTCACCGCCGGCATCGCCGTGGTGATCGGCGTGCTGCAGCTCAAGGACTTTCTCGGCCTTGCGCCCGGCGAGCTCCCGCCGCATTTCGTGGATCGCGCGGTGGCGCTCGCCCGCGCCCTGCCCACGGCGCGCTGGAGCGAGCTCGCGGTGGGGCTTTCGACCCTCGCCGTGCTGCTCGCCTGGCCGAGCTTCTCGAAGCGGATCCCGGCGCCGCTCGTCGCGCTGCTCTTCGGCGCGGCGGTGGCGGCGGCGCTCGCCGCGCTCGTACCCGGCGCGGAGGTCGCGACCATCGCCAGCCGCTTCCGCTACCTCGTCGACGGCATCGAGCACACCGGCATTCCCCAGCTGCCGCCGCTGCCGGTGCTGCCCTGGCGCCTGCCCGGCGCCGACGGCGCGCCGCTCGGCCTGTCGTTCGCGCTGGTGCGGGAGCTCCTGCCGTCGGCGTTCGCCATCGCCATGCTGGGCGCGATCGAGTCGCTGCTTTCGGCGGTGGTCGCCGACGGCATGACCGGCAAGAAGCACGATCCCGACGCGGAGCTCATTGGCCAGGGGATTGGCAACATGCTCTCGCCGCTCTTCGCCGGGATCGCCGCGACCGGCGCCATCGCTCGCACCGCGACCAACGTCCGCGCTGGCGCGCGCTCGCCGTTCGCCGCGGTGTTCCACGCTCTCTTCGTGCTCACGGCGGTGGTGGCGCTCGCGCCGATCCTCGGCCGGCTGCCGATGGCGGCGCTCGCCGCGCTCCTCCTGCAGGTGGCCTGGCGCATGGCGGAGGCAAAGCACTTCGCGCACATGGTGCGGGTCGCGCCGCGCGCGGACCTCCTGGTCCTGCTCTCCTGCTTCGGCCTGACCGTGCTGTTCGATATGGTGGTGGCGGTCTCCGTCGGCATCGTCTTCGCGGCGCTCCTGTTCATGCAGCGCATGGCCGCGGTGTCGCGCGCTGAGCTGGTGAGTGTCGACGAGCTCGACCTCGACGAGCCGATGCCCGAAGGCGTCCTGTTCTACGAGATCGCGGGACCCCTCTTCTTCGGCGCCGCCAACAAGGCGATGACGACGCTCCGGACCGTGGCGCGGAAGGGGGTCAAGGTGGTGGTGCTCGATCTGCGGTCGGTGCCGATAATCGACGCCACGGGTCTCGTGGCGCTCGACTCGACGGTGTCGAAGCTGCGCGACGCGGGCATCGTCGTGGTGCTCGCCGGCGTCCAGCCACAGCCGCTGCGGGCGCTCGCCAAGGCGCACTGGAGAAACGTCCCCGGCTCGCTCGCCATCGGCAAGCAGTTCGACAAGTCGCTCGAGGTGGCGCGGTCCTACGCCACGGGCGGCGCCGAAGCACCCGGGCTCCACGCAACGCGCGCTTAATCTCATCAGGGGAGGGCACGCGCCCTCCCCTCGGGCGTCGGACCAAGTCCGAACGCCCTCACCCCTCCGCGGTCGCGGCCCTGTAGGTCCGCTCCGTCCTGCTGCGTAGCTATCCAAGGGGAGGGCGCGCGCCCGCCCCTCGCCGCCGGAGCAGTTCGGTGGCTTCACCCTTCCGCGCCCGCTCGCCCGCGGGCTCGCCACCTCGTTGCCTTCAGGAGAGGTCGATCAGGAGTGGGCTGAGTACCGATCTGCCGGTAGTCGTCCGAGCAGCCGCAGCAGGCCGTCGAGGAGGGTGAGGGGGTGGGGCGGGCAGCCCGGCACGTAGAGGTCAACCGGCACGACGGCGTCGGCGCCGTTCGCGGCCTCGGGGTGGTCGATGTACGGCCCGCCGGCAATGGCGCAGGCGCCGACGGCGATGACGATTTTCGGCGGCGCCACGGCGGCGTAGGTCGCCTCGAGCGCGAAGCGCATGTTCGCTGTCACCGGCCCGGTGACGATCAGTCCGTCGGCATGGCGCGGCGAAGCGACAATCTCGACGCCGAAGCGGGAGAGATCCCAGACCACGGTCGACAGGACGTTGACCTCCGACTCGCAGCCGTTGCAGCCGCCGGCGCTCACCTGGCGGAGCTTCAATGAGCGCCCGAAGAGGCGACGCGCCTCGCCGTCGAGCGCGGACGCGAGCCGCACCGCCCGCTCTTCGTCGACCAGGAGATCGGCGCGGCTCCTCGCAGCCAGGCGATAATCGCGGCTGTAGCCGATGGCGCCGGTCGGGCAGGCGGCCGCGCAGTCGCCGCAGAAGAGGCAGCGCCCGAGGTCGACGCTGAGCTTCGGTTCGACCGCGATGGCCTGCGTGGGACACTCGTCAACGCAAGCGCGGCAGCTGTCCGCGCAGAGCGAATCGTCGAGCGTCGGGTGGCCGCGGAAGCGCTCCGGGAGGTCGGGCGCCGGGCCGTCCGGATAACGCAGCGTTCGGTGGCCCTGACGGAGGCGGGCCTGGAGCAGCTTCAACATCGCCGGGCGCTCCTCGAAGCTACTCTCATCTGCGTCTCACAGGTCGTGGCCGCAATAGGAAAGATTGAAGCTCTTGTTGGTGAGCGGGAAGTCGGAGATCTGCCCGCCGCGCACCGCGAGGGCGAGCGCGCTCCAGTTCTGGAACGACGGGTCGACGATCTTGTAGCGCTCGAAGTGGCCGCTCCCATCGGTGAGCGCGACGTGGCAGATTTCGCCGCGCCAGCCTTCGACGAGCGCGACGGCGATCCGATCCGGCGCGAGGTCGCGGGCGGCGGCGCGCACCGGGCCGCGCGGCAACGCCGCGAGCTGCTCGCGCACGAAGACGACCGAGCGCTGGATCTCGAGCCAGCGCACGACGGCGCGCGCGAAGACGTCGCCCGAGTCGGCGAGGGAAACCGGAATCTGTTGCATCCGGTAGAGGCCCGAAGGATGATCGCGGCGCACGTCGCGATCGACCCCCGAGGCGCGCGCCGCGGGCCCGCGCAGGGCGAGCGTCAGAGCGTCCTGGTGCGCGACGGTCCCGATGTCCTCGAAGCGCTCCATCACCGACGGCGTGTCCCAGAGGAGCTCGATGGCCGACCGGCTGTCGGCGAAGGCGCGATCGAGCCGCTCGGCGAGCCGCCGCGCCAGCGCTTCGTCGAGATCGAACGCCGCGCCGCCGGGGCGCACCAGGCCGCGGCCGAAGCGACTGCCGCAGAGCTCGGCCGAGAGGTTCAGGAAGTCACCGCGAATCCGGCCGCAGTAGGACGCCGTGGGCAGGAAACCGACGTCGCCGGCGAGCGCGCCCAGGTCGCCGACGTGATTCGCCAGCCGTTCGAGCTCGAGCGCGATGGCGCGTACCGCGGAGGCGCGCGGCGGAACGCGCGCGCCGGAGAGCGCCTCGACGAGCTCGGCGTGGGCCGTGGCGTGACCGATCGTCGAGTCGCCCGCCACCGTTTCGAGGTAGTGGACCGAACGACGGTCGGGCCCGCCGCTGAGGGCGCGCTCGACGCCGCGGTGCTGGTAGCCGAGGCAGATCTCGAGATGGAAGACCGCCTCGCCGTGGCACTGAAAACGGAAATGGCCGGGCTCGATGACGCCAGCGTGCACCGGGCCGACGCCGACCTCGTGCACCTCGCTGCCCTGCACTTCGTAGAAGTCGACGACACCCGGAAGACGCGCGCGCGCGGCCGCGTCCGGTCGGAGCGCCGGCGAGGCGGACGGGGCGGCGCCGGAGAGGTCCGCGAACGGCGGCGAGAAGCGCACGGGCTTCGGCCACGGGTGGCCATCGAGGGCGAGAGCGAACTGCTCGGCGATCTCGCGCTCGAAGAGGTGGAGCTCGGCGCAGCGCGGTGTGAGCGCCGGCAGGCGATCGCCGGCGATCGTCGTCGTGCCGGCGAAGAGCGTCGAGGCCTGGTCGTCGGCCAAGACCAGGTGGAGGTGAGTGGTCCGCTCGCCGCGCACTTCCGGCCTCCCGGCGACGCCGAAGTAGGCGGCGACCCGTTGTCCCGCCGCGACGCCGTCGAGGAGCGCCACGCTGAAATCGTCCCAGCCGAGCTCGGGCAGCGCCGAACGCGGCAGAGTCCCGCCGGGCCCGAGGCGCGCGAGGCGTGCGCCGGGGGAGCGCACGCTCATCGCCCCACCGCGAGGGCCGCCGCGGCGTCGCTGATCAGGGCGCGCACCGGCGCCGGCAGATGGATCCCGAAGAGGAGGACGAGAGCGAGCAGCGCGAGCGCCGGCGCGAAGGTGGTGAAGCTGTCGCGATAGGTGGAGTCGCGGGCGCTCCGCGGCGGCCGTCCCTGGAGCGCGGCGAGCGAGGTCGCCCCCATCCCCGCGAAGGCCAGCATGAGGAAGGCGAGATAGAGGCCGCCCACCAGGAAGCGACGAGCGTCGAACGCCGCCTCGAGGATCAGGAGCTCGGAGAGGAACGCACCGAACGGCGGCGCGCCGGTGACCGCGAACAGCCCGAAGAGGAAGAGGTAGCCGGAGAGCGGCAGGCGGCGGAGCGCGCCGTGCACCTCCGCCGTCGTCTTGCCGCCGAAGGCGCGGTGGAGGTTGCCGACGGTGAGAAAGAGAACGCCTTTGCCGAGGGCGTTGTTCACCAGATGAAAGAGCGTCGCGAACGACGCCGCGGCGCCGAGCCCGCTCGCCAGGGCGAGGAGCCCCATCTGCTCGACGCTCGAATAGGCGAGCATCCGTTTGAGGTCGCGCTGGCCGAGCATGAGCGCGGCGGCGACGCCCATCGAAGCGAGCCCCATGCCGACGAGCAGCCGATTCGCGAAAAGGCCTTCGCCCGCCGCGGCGGTGATCTGGGCGAAGCGCAGGAGCGCGAAGAGGGCGCAGCTCGTGAGGCCGCCGGCGAGCACCGCCCCCACCACGCCGGGCGCTTCGCCGTAGGCATCCGGCTTCCAGGTGTGCATCGGCGCGAGCCCGAGTTTGGCGCCGTAGCCGACCACGAGCAGCGTGAAGCCGGCGCGGAGCCACGGTTTCGAAAGCGAAGGCGCCGAAGCGAGGAGGTCGCCGAAGAGGAGCGACGCTTCCCGTCCACCCAGGAGCGCCGCGTAGCCGATGAAGAACGAGCCCATGAGCGCGAGCGCGATGCCGACCGAGGAGATGACGAGGTACTTCCAGGTGGCCTCGATCGAGCGCGCGGTGCGGTTGAAGTAGATGAGCGGCGCGGTGCCGAGCGTCGTCGCCTCGAGGGCCACCCAGAGGAGGCCCAGGTGCTGGGCGTAGGCGACGAGGCTCATGCTCCCGAGGGTCGCCAGCATGCAGGCGCAGAAGCGCCGGTTGGCGCGCTCGACGCGGTAGCTGAGGTATCCCACCGAGTAAACGGCGCAGGCGAGAAAGAGCACGCTCACCACGGCGAGCAGCAGCCGCCCCGGCGCGTCGAGGCGCAACCAGGCCGCCGGGCTCACCTCGCCCGGGTGGCGAAGAGCGGCAAGGGTCGCCGCGAGGTGGGCCGCTGCGGTCGCCGCCACGAGCCGCGGGCGCCAGACCTTCGACGGCGCGAGGAAGACGACCACCGCCATCGCCAGGGGCAGCACAACCGGGAGGGGCGGCATCGGCTATTCCTTGAGCAGCGACAGCTCGCGGGTGTCTAGCGTCGCGAACTCGCGGCTGATGTGGTGAATGATGATGGAGAGGACGAAGATGCCGACGAACAGGTCGAGCAGCACGCCGGCCTCGACCAGGAACGGCATCGCCTCGACGAGCAGCAGACCGAAGATGAAGATGCCGTTCTCGAGCACCAGATAGCCCAGGACCTGATTGATCGCCTTGCGCCGCGTGGTGAGCAGGATGAAGCCGCTCGCCACGGTGGCGAGCGACGCCGGAATGAGGAGCGGCGCGAGCCTCGTCTCGGCAGCCGGGAGGCGCCCTCCCGCGGCGACGGCGGCGACGGTCGCGAAGGCGCCGAGCAGGAGCGACGGCAGGAGCCCGAGCGACGGCTCCACCTCGAGCCGGATTCCGACCTGGCGCAGGGCGCGGAACAGGATCACGGGGATGAGCCATCCCTTGAGAAAAGCGCTGGCCACCGCCAGGGCCACGACCCGCGGCGTGACGCCGCCGTGCGCCGCGACGGCGAGCACGCCGAGGAGCACACCCTGGAGCGCCACCGCGCGCACCACGGTCGCGATCCGGCTGGTGCCGAGCGCCACCAGGTTGACGAGCAGGAGCGCCGCGACGAGCGACTGCAGGAGCGAGGTCACGGCGCTCCGCCCGCAAGGAAGAGCAGTGCGAAGCCCGAGGAGAGGGCCGCGGCGATCAAGAGCGTCGGCACGTGCAGGAGTCGGAGGCGCGCCATCGTAGATTCGACGGCGCCGATCGCGACGGCGATCGCGACCAGTCCGCCGAGGAAGAGCGCGAAGCCGCTCCAGCCGGAGAACGCCGCGGCGGGGACGACGACGTGGAGCAGCAGTGCGGAGAGGACGAAGAGCTTCAACGCGGCGGCGTACTCGACCAGCGCGAGCAGCGGCCCGCTGTGATCGAGGATCATCACCTCGTGGATCATGGTGAGCTCGAGATGAGTGGCCGGATCGTCGACCGGCAGCCGCCCGCATTCGGTGAGCAGGACGACGAACAGCCCCGCCGCCACCAGCACCAGCGGCGCCGTGCGCTCGAGCCAGGCGGAGCTCTCGGTCGAGCGCAGCATCCGGTCGAGGCTCGCGGCGCCGGAGAGGCGCGCGAGAACGAGAAAGCCGAAGAAGAGCGCCGGTTCGGTGAGCCAGGCGAAGCCGACCTCGCGCGAAGCACCCATGCCTTCGAACGGCGAGCCGGTATCGAGCGCGGCGGCGGCGGTGAAGAACCGGCCGAGCGCGAAAACATAGGCGAAGAGCACGAAGTCGCCGTCGAAAGCGATGGCCGCGGGGAGCGTGCCGAGCGGCACGAGAAGCGCTCCGAGGAGCGCCGTCGCGAGCGCGATGGCGGGTGCCACGACGAACACCCAGGTCGTCGTCCCCGAGAGCGCGAGCTCCTTCCGCGCGAGCTTCAGGAGGTCGCGATGCAGCTGCCAGAGGCTCGGGCCGACGCGCCCGGCGGCGAGCGCCTTGGTCTTCCGGATGACGCCGACGAGGAGCGGCGGGACGAGAGTCAGCGCGACGAGCTCGACGAGCCAGATTGCCTTCATCCGCCGTCGCCTCCGGCGAGCGCCCAGATGAGCAGCGGCACGAGGAGCGCCAGGATGTAGAGGATGTAGCGCTGCAGGAGCCCCTGTGGCAGGGCGCGCAGCGACGCCGTGGCGCGCAGCGCGCCGCGCGCCGCGGGCAGCAGCAGATCGTCGAGGATCGCGTCGCCGACGTGGGAGTGGAAGCGCGAGGGCGCCGGAAAGAGCGACTCGACGCGCGGCGAGTGCACCTTGGGGCGGAGCGCCCAGGCGAAGCGCGCGGTGATGATCTCGGCGAACGAAGAGGCGGTGTACTGCAGGCGCGGCGAGCTCGCGGCGTAACCGCAGCTCCAGGTGGAGAGCGCCGGCTCTCGTTTCCGGGCGCGGCGCACCCTGGGGAGGAGCGCGAGGAAAACGAGCAACGTGACGAGGACGAGCGCCACCGCGGCCGCCGATACCCAGCCGAACGGCGCGAGATCGGCGAGCGCGGGGAGCGGCTGCCTCGACCAGTCGCGCGCGCAGCGCTCGATCGCGGGTGCGAGCGAGCCCGGAGCGAGGCCGATCCAGGCGCAACCCGCGGCGAGCAGGGCCATCGCGACGAGCATCGGCGCCGGCGCCTCGCGGGCCTCGCGCGCCGCCGCGGAGCGCGGCGTGCCGAGGAAGAGGACGCCGCAGACCTTGACGAAGCAGGCGACGGCGAGCGCGCCGGTCGACGCCAGCACCGGCGCCGGCAGAGCCGCCCAGGCCGCGCCCGGAGTCATCGCCGCGCCGGCCAGGCCGAGGAAGACGAGGAGCTCGCTCACGAAGCCATTCCCCGGCGGCAGGCCGCAGATCGCGATCGAGCCGATGAAGAAGAGCACCGCCGTCACCGGCATGCGCCGGGCGAGCCCGCCCGCGGTCTCGAGATCGCGGCTCCCGGTCGCGTCGACGACCGAGCCCGCGCCGAGGAAGAGCAACGACTTGAAGAGGGCGTGGTTCCAGACGTGGAGGAGGCATCCGGCGAGGCCGAGCATCACCCACGCGGGACGGCCGCTCGACCGGCCGACCAGCGCCACGCCGAGTCCGAGCAGGATGATGCCGATGTTCTCGATGCTGTGGAAGGCGAGCAGCCGTTTGAGGTCGTGCTGCGCGAGGGCGTAGGCGACGCCGAAGAGCGCCGCGACCGAACCAAGGGTGAGCAGGACGATTCCCCAGGCGAGCGGCGGCTCGGCGACACCGGCGAGCGTCCGCAGGAGGCCGTAGATCCCCATCTTGATGACCACGCCCGACATGAGCGCCGAGACGTGACTGGGCGCGGAGGCGTGCGCCGCGGGGAGCCACGAGTGCAGCGGCATGGCGCCGGCCTTGACGCCGAACGCGACCACCGCGAGCGTGAAAATCGCCGTCCCCAGTGCACGCGGCGTGTCAGCGGCGAGCGTGGCGAATCCGAACGTGCCCGTCGCCTGCCGCTCGAGGACGAAGAGGGCGAAGAGGCCGAGGATGGTGACGTGGCTGTAGAGCAGGTAGGTCCAGCCGGCGCGCCGGACCTCGCGCTCCTCCTCCTCGATCGTGATGAGGAAGAAGTTGGCGAGCGCCATCCCTTCCCAGGCGACGAGAAAGCTCAACCCGTCGCGCGCCAGCACGATGAAGACGAGGCTCGCGAGGAGCAGGCCGTATCCGATCCGCAGTCGGCGGCCGGTGCGCAGATGCCGCGGATGACGGCGCGGCGACCAGTATGAAGCGCCGTAGAGCGCGCAGAGCCCGCCAACCACGAAGACCGGCAGCGCGAAGAACCCGCTCAACGCGTCGGCCCCCAGAGCGACCTCGAACCCCGGGAGCGGCGCAAGGAGGCCGATCCGCGCCTCGCCGCCACCGAGCGCGACGAGCGCGCCCCAGGATCCGATCAGGCAGGCGAGAACGGTGAGCGCCGTGGTGAGCTTCGCCGCGGCCGCCGCGCGCCGGCCCGTCCGATTGACGAGGAGCTCGGGAGCACCGCTCGCCGCGAGCAGCGCCGCCGCGGCGACGAGCAGCGCGAGCCCGCCGGGTCCTGAAGCGGCGAGCCCGGGCGCGCTCATCACGCAGGCGCGGCCGGTCCGGGTTTCTCCGAACCCGCCGCCGCGGCCATGAGCTCCTCGCGCGGCGCCTGGCACAGCACGGCCTGCTTGAACGCGTCGGTGCGCAGGCCGAAGGCGAGCTTCGACAGGAGGTGCAAATGCGCGCGCACCGTCGGGCTGACGAGCGTGAACAGCGCGTTCACCGGCTTGCCGTCGAGCGCGCCGAAGTCGATCGGCTGTTCGAGGAAACAGACCGTGATCATCGGCCGGTCGAGGTGGAGAATCACGGGGCTGCGCACGTGGGGAATCGCGATGCCGTCGCCGATCGCGGTCGAGCCCAGCGCCTCGCGCGCCAGGATCACCGAGAACAGGAACTCGCGATCGACTTCGCTGGGCAGGCGCATCGTCTCGACCACCTGGCGCAGCACGCTCTCGCGGTCCATGCCGCCGATCCGGTAGTGGATTCCGCCCGCCGCGATCGCCTCGGCGAGGCTCGGCATCGAGGCGGCCTCGGACTCCGTCTCGCGGAAGATCTCGGGCGAGAGGGCGATGCGCTGGGCGGTCGCCCACTCGAGGAGCTCGGCGCGATTGAACCGGTACTGATCGTTGAGGCGATAGGTGGGAATCGTGCCCTGCTTGATCCAGCGATAGATCGTCTTCTCCGAAACCTCCAGGAGGCGCGCCGCGTCGCGCACGGCGAGCTTCATCGAGAGTGCCTGAAGTCGGCCGGGGAGGCCATGTCGGACATCATCCTCGCAAGGTCCATGGATGTCAACGAAAGCGGCCGGTCTTGCCGTTCCGCCGCGCGTATCGACCCATGAACCGCCGCCCAGACATTGATTCTCAGGGAGCATGGATCAGTCAGTGCGTGCGCAAGGAAGTCCATTGAATGGGATAGTTGTCCCGCATGTCCTCGCGAACGGGCTGCGCCGAGCGGCCGAGCCGCACGCAGGAACCTCGGGAAGGCCCGCTCAGGGTGGCGTGGCGAGCAGCCGCACGGCGCCCCCTCGCTCGGCCATCAGTAGCGCCGCCTGCCCGAACTCGCGCGCGAGAGTGATCGCCGCGTCCGGGCTGATTCCGAGGATGAGCAGGCTCTTCTCTCTCCAGCCGCCGGTCGCCTCGTCGAAGTTTTCACCGAAAAGGCTGCGATAGCCGTCGCGCCGCACGAGCGCGACGAGCCGCCGATGCCGCCTTAGGTTCTCGCTCTCCGGCAGCGGCGAGGAGCCCGGATTCGCCGCGCTCAATAGGGCGCAGCGCACGGCGCCGGCCGCGGCGAGGCAGCGATCGAGCTCGGCGCTCGCTTCGCCGACGCGGAGGACGAACGGCGCGGGCGAGGCGTCCACGCGATAGATCGCCCGTTCGTAGGCGGCGCGCAGCGCGTCGGAGAGGTGCGGGCGCCCGGCCGGCGGTGTCACACCCGCAGCCGCCTGCCCAGCAGGGCGCGCCGGAGCCGCCATTGGTTGCCCGCCGCGCGCGAGGGTTCGCTCGACAGCCAGTGCGCGAGAAGAATCGGCACGAAAGTCACCAGGATGACGAAGATCGCGACGACGTTGGTCACCGGGCGGTCGCGCGGCCGCGTCAGCTGGCTGAAGATCCAGATCGGCAGCGTCTGCTGCTGGCCCGCCGTGAAGGTCGTCACGATGACCTCGTCGAACGACAGCGCGAAGGCGAGCATGCCGCCGGCGAGGAGCGCCGAACGAAGTTGCGGCAGGAGCACGTAGCGGAAGGTCTGAAAGGCATCGGCGCCGAGGTCCATGGAGGCCTCGACCAGCGAGGGCTGCGACCGCCGGAGCCTCGAGAGCGCGTTGTTGTAGACCACGACCACGCAGAAAGTGGCGTGACCGACGACGATGGTCCAGAAGCCGAACGACAGCCCGGCAAAGCTCATCGCGGAGCGCAGCGCGATGCCGGTGACGATGCCTGGCAGGGCGATCGGCAGGAGCAGGAGGAACGAGATCGTCTCGCGTCCGAAGAAGCGGCTCCGCCAGACCGCGAGCGCGGCGAGCGTTCCGAGAACGAGCGCGCAGAGCGTCGCCATGGCGGCGACTTTCGTCGACAGCGCGAGTGCCTGCCAGAGATCGGCGCGCTGCCAGGCGACGCCGAGCCAGCGCAGCGTCAGTCCGGGCGGCGGGAAGGCGAAGCTCCGCTCGTCGGTGGTGAAGGCGTAGAGCATCACGACCCAGATCGGAACGTGCAGGAAGAGCAGAATCGCCGCGGCGATCCCGCCCAGCCAGGAGCCGCGTCGCGTTCGCGCCCCACGGGCGCCCTCAGAGTGCATCGAACGCTCCGAGCTTGCGCGCGCCGACCAGATAGACCGCCATGATCGCCATCGGCACGACGGTGAACGCGGCGGCGAGGGGGAGATTCCCCGAAGTCCCCTGATGCGCCAGCACCGCCTGGCCCAGGAAGTAACTCGAGTTGCCGAGGACCGACGGCACGATGAAGTCGCCCAAAGTCAGCGAAAAGGTGAAGATCGAACCGGCCACGACTCCCGGCAGCGCCAGCGGCAGAGTGATCTGGCGAAAGGTCGCTGCCGGCCGCGCGCCGAGATCGCTCGAGGCTTCCAGGAGCGAGCGCGGCACCCGCTCGAGAGCCGCTTGGATCGGCAGGACCATGTACGGCAGCCAGACGTAGAGGAACGCCAGGAACATGCCGGTCATCGAGATCGACAGGGAGGGTCCGCCCACGATCGGCAACGCCAGCCAGCTCTCGAGCAGTCGCGTGGTGCCGGTGGTCGCGGCGAACCAGGAGACGATCCCCTCCTTGGCGAGCAGCAACTTCCAGGCGTAGACCCGCACGAGATAGCTCGACCAGAGCGGCACCAGCACCGCGAGCGTCAGGAAGGCACGCCGCCGCGCCGTGGCGCGAAACGCCATGTAGTAGGCGAGAGGGAAGGCGAAAAGCGCCGCGGCGACGGTTACCGTGACCGCCATGCCGACCGTGCGCGACACGATGTCGAGGTGGGCGCGCGAGAAGAGCTCGGCGTAAGTCGAGAGGGTGAAACGGTGCACGACCTGCGCGGTGTAGTGATCGAGGGCGAAGAACGACTGCACCAAGAGAGCCGCGAGCGACCCCAGGTAGATCAGCAGGAAGGCGAGGAGCGGCGGCCCCATGAGGAGCAGCAGCGCCAGCCGTGGGCGCCGGTAAAGAAAGGTCGACAGCGACTGCCGCCGGCTCAATCCGCTCTCGACTTGAGGGCGCGCACCTCGTCGCGATCCCAGGCCAACCGCACTCGCCGGCCGCGCGGATCGCCGTCGCTGCCGCGCGCCAAGTTTTGCTCGAGCACCAGGAGGGTCGCGCCGCCGCCCTCGACCTCGACGGTGTAGCGCGTGGTGGGGCCGCCGTAAGCGGCGTCGCGGATGACCGCCAGGGTCGACCCGGCGCCCGGAGGCGGCGCCTCATCGTGCGGCAGCAGCCGGATCTTCTCCGGCCGGAGCGCGAACACTCCGTCAACCCCCACGAGGCGGCGGGCCGCGTCGCCCAGGAGCACGTTGGCGCTGCCGAGGAAATTGGCGACGAAGAGCGTCGCGGGCGACTCGTACACCTCGGCTGGAGTCCCGACCTGCTCGATCCGGCCGCCATGAAAGACCGCCAGGCGGTCGCTCATGCTGAGCGCCTCTTCCTGGTCGTGGGTGACGAAGACGAAGGTGATGCCGACCCGCTTCTGGAGCGACTTGAGCTCGACCTGCATCTGCTGACGGAGCTTCAGGTCGAGGGCGCCAAGCGGCTCGTCGAGGAGAAGGACGCGGGGCCGGTTGATCAACGCTCGCGCCAGCGCGACGCGCTGCCGCTGTCCGCCAGAGAGCTGACCCGGCCGGCGATCGCCTGAATCGGGCAGCTCGACGAGCTCGAGGAGCTCCTGCGCCATGCGCAGGCGCTCCTGTTTCGCGACGCCGCGTACCCGCGGCCCATACGCGACGTTCTCGGCCACCGAGAGGTGCGGGAAGAGCGCGTAGTCCTGAAAGACGGTGTTGACGTCGCGCTCGTACGGCGGCCGGTCGCTGACATCGACGCCGTGCAGCAGGATCCGCCCCCGATCCGGCAGATCGAAGCCGCCGATGAGACGCAGGCAGGTGGTCTTTCCGGAGCCCGAGGGCCCCAGCAGAGTGAAGAACTCGCCATCGCCGATCTCGAGAGAAACGTCATCGACCGCGACGACCTCGTCGAACCTCTTGGAGACGCCTTCGAAGGCGACCGCGCTCATCGACGTCTCCAGAGCGAGACGAGAGTCTCGCGACGCGGAGGGGTGAGAAGGACGGGCTTGGCCCGGCGTTCTCGGGGAGGGCGCGTGCCCTCCCCTCGGGAGGCGCGAGCCTCCCGTTCAGCGAGCGCGCGCGCGAGCGTGCGCGGAGGGGTGAGAAGGACGGGCTTGGCCCGGCGTTCGAGGGGAGGGCGCGTGCCCTCCCCTTCAGTACTCACCGTCCGCCGATGACCGCGATGTAGTTCGTCACCCACTCGTGGTACGGCACGCAATCGGTCCGCCCGTCGCCGCACTCCGCCCGCGGCGTCTTCCAGAACGCGATCTTCCCGAACTGATCGATGCCGTTGTTCTTGCAGCCGTCCTTACCGAGGAGCTCGTTGTCCTTGCAGGCGACGGCGATCACCGGCAACGACCCGAACCAGGCGGCGAGATCGCCCTGGAGCTTGAGCGACAGCGAGTGCTCGAGCCAAGCGTAGGCGCAGGCCGGGTGCTGCGCGTCGACGTGCATCATCGTCGAGTCGGCCCAGCCGGTGACGCCTTCCTCGGGGAACGTGCTCGCGACCGGCGCGCTTCCCGAGGCGAGGACGTTGACCTGGAACGGCCAGGAGCCGGAAGCCACGACCCCTTCATTCTTGAAGTCGTCGATCTGCACCATCGCGTCGTGCCAGTAGCGCCCGACGAGCTTGCGCTGCTGGCGCAGCAGATCGAGCGCCGCCTTGAACTGAGAGGCGTCGAGCTCGTACGGATCGGTGATGCCGAGGGCGGGCTGATGGTGCTTCAAGTAGAGCGCCGCGTCGGCGATGTAGATCGGCCCGTCGTAGGCCTGCACCCGGCCCCGGTTCGACTTGCCGTCGGGCAGGGTCATCTCCTCGAAGACCACGTTCCACGAGGTCGGAGGCTTCGCTCCGAAAACCTTGATGTTGTACATGAGCACGTTCGGGCCCCACTGGTAGGGAACGCCGTAGTGCTTGCCGTTCACGGTGTGCCAGGGGGCGTTCTGCAGCATCAGGTCGATGTTGTCGAAGCTCGGCACGAGCTTGAGGTTGATCTCCTGCAACTTGCCGCCGGAGACCAGGCGGTTCGAGGCGTCGCCGGAGGCGGTGACCAGATCGAAGCCGCCTTCGTTGATCAGCGCGACCATCTCGTCCGAAGTGGCGGCGACCTTGACGTTCACCTTGCAGCCGGTCTTCTGCTCGAAGCCGGTCACCCAGTCGTACGCCTTGTCGGTCTCGCCGCGCTCGATGTAGCCGGCCCAGGCGACGATCGAGACGGCGCCTTCGCGCGGGCCCAACTGCTGAATCGCGCCGCCCCTGACGGCCGCGGGGACGGTGGCCGTGGGTGGAGCTTCCTTCTTGCCGCAGGCGACGACGAGCAGGCTCGCGGCGACGAGGACGGCGGAATGCGAAGCGCGGCGGACGGTCATCGCGAGCTCCCTCTGGTCGGACTTGCGGCGAGATTAACACGACGTCGGCGGCGCTTTTCGAATGGAGGAGTAGCCCGAACCGTTCCTCGCGACCGCACTGTCGTTCCTGCCCGCGGCGGGTCGCGATCAGAGTTAGACTGTTCCCGGCAGTCTGAAGGCGATCCGGGAGGGAGCTATGTGGCGCCGCGAGTCCGATGGTGCCGAGTCGTCCGTTTCCGAACCCACGGACGACCTTCTTCGCCACCTCACGTCGATCGCGCTCGCGGAGGGGTCGCGGACCGGGCTCCAGCGACACGACGCCGAAGACATTGCTCAGATGTCGTTGATGCGATTCAGAAAATTCTGGAAATCCTCGAAGGAGCCTCAGGCCTATATTCGCGTGGTGGCTCGAAGGCTCAGTCGAGAGCTTTTCAGGTCGCAAGCCAAGGCGGCGCAGCGGCTCGAGCGGTTGCGAGCTCTGTCACCCACGCCGCTCAGCCAGAGCGGGGGCGACCGACTCTGGGGCCTGCGGTTTGCCGTGCGCAAGCTCGAGCCGCCCGAGAGAGAGCTTTTCCAGATGCTCGCGGAGGGCCTCTCAGGCCACGAAATCGCCTGGCAACTCGGCTGTCGGGAGGGCGCCGCGCGGGTGCGTGTTCACCGGCTTCGCCAGAAACTTCGCCTTCTGCTGTAACAATCATCCCACTCGAGCGCTCCTACCAGGTAGATCGCGGCAATCAGGGCGCATCGCCCGGACTCGGCAGCCGGCCGAGGTCGGGGTGCAATCCGCTGAGTCGCCGCCCGGGGGGGGGTCGTGGTGATCGTTCGACCTGCTGCCGTAGGTTTCCTGCTGTTCCACGCCGCCGTCGCGCTGTCTGCCGCCCCTGAGGAAGCACCTTCGGTCGGCCTCGACCTGTCGGTCGAAGGCAGTCGGATAGAGATCGACGGGGTGAGTCCGTCGGGTCAGATCATCCTTCTCGGCATCGCCCACGAGCCCTTGCTGGGGGCGTTTCAGCTCTCGACCTGGGTCGAGGGCATCGTTGACGAGGATGGCGACGCGCTTTCGGTCTTCGACCTCGAGCGACCGGTTCCACCCAGCTCGGTGTGGGCCGCCCTCGACCTCGCGAGCGGCGCCACGGGTCACGTGGCACCGGACGGCTTCCCGATCCGCATCCGCCAGCTCGGCCAGGAGGCGCTCGAAGTCGATCCGGAGAGTGGTCGGACCTTTCTCCGACTCGAGGGATCGAAGCTCCGCGTGCTCGTGATTCGCCGCAACGCCGGCGCCTGGAGCCGCGTCGCCTACGACGGTGGCGTCAACGATCTTGCCCCGGAGCCGGACGGCTGGCTGCGAATCGACCCGACGTCGCTCCTTCCGGCCCTCGCGAACCAGAATCCGCTCGACGACCTGCGGGAAGGCGACCTGGTCGCGATGATCGATCTGGGTTCGCTCGAGGTCCTCGCTCTGCGGGTTCCAGAGGGCGGAGGTGCTCATTGAGCGCGCCTGGTGGAAGGAAACAGACGCTCCGAAACTCCGCGCTCGCCCTGGCAGCCGTCTCCGGCCTTGTTTCCACCGTTTCTGACGCGCAGCTGCACCCGTTGACCCGCCGCGGGTACTCCTCCGAAACGGCCTACGCGACGGATGGTGTCGACTCGGTGAATCTGAGCTCGGGCGCGCTTTCGCTCGCGATCCCCATCGGCCAGCGTTACCCGGTCACGGCCGATCTTTCGTACGGCCTGACGCTCTTCTACAACAGCAACGTCTGGAAGATCACCTACAAGTCGAGCTGCGAGCCCGACAGCATCCCCTGCTATGAAGCGGACCCGGACACGACTTTCTCCGCCGGGCTTGGCTGGACTCTCTCGCTGGGAAAACTCTACGCACCTTCGGACAAGCCCGCGAACGAGACCGGACAATGGCTCTACGTCTCGCCGAGCGGGTCACGCCACGCCTTCGTCAGCACGCTGCACGAAGGCGAGGCCGCGTCCGGCAGCCTGCTCCATACCCGCGACAACAGCTTTCTCCGGCTGAACAGCTCGACGCGCGCGATCGAGTTTCCGGATGGAACCGTTCACACCTTCACCGGCAACGACCTGACGGCGATCAACGACCGCAGCGGCCCGGCCGGTACGAACGACGTCACCTTGAGCCACGGCGCCAACAGCTGGACGATGGTCGACAGACACGGCCGCTCCCACACAGTGAACTTCACCAACTTCCCGGGGATCGGCAAGTATGTTACGAGCGTCGTCCTCAAGGCGTTCGGCTCGACCAACGCGACCTACACCTTCGCGTACGAAGCCGCGACGATCTATCGACCCTCTTCCAACACCTCGGAAGAGAATTCGCCGCAGGTGAACGTTCAGCTCCTGAAATCAGTTTCCGGTCCCGAAGGGATCGTCTGGAAGATGACCGATGCCAACAACCTCGCGGACTACACCAAGGGCGATGCCACTTACGGCACTCCCACCGGCACTCTCCGGAGCCTCGAGCTCCCGACCCGGGGCAAGATCTCCTGGGAATGGGAGCAGTGGGCCTTCCCGGTGCCGAACGAGCTCGTCTACCTGCAGTGGGTCGACGGCGTGAAGACGAAGTCCACGACAAACCCCAACGGCGCGAGCGGAACCTGGACTTTCGACCACGATGTCTGGCCACCTTCGAATCCGAGCGAGCTCATCACCCAAGTGAGGGATCCGGAAGGGAACTTCTCGATCAGCTATTTCACCATGCCCAAGACCTTCAGCTCGTCTACCTGGGCCGGCTGGGAATACGGGTTGCCGTTCACCACGCGCGAGACCTGGAACGGAAGGTCGCTCTCGAGCGAGGTCGCGAGCTGCGCGCTGACTTTCAATCCGAATGAAACGGTCACATCCACCTGTCGAGAGCGGTCGCAATGGGCCACGTTCAGCCACGACAAGCTGCCTTCGATCTCTTTGTCCTCGCAGCTCGGCTCCTGGTACGCGACTAACCGGCGGCTCCGCGGATCGACCACGCGATTCGATCAGGATCCGTCCACCAACAAGTCCGTCGACTCGGCACTTTCCCGTTTCGACGGCCTCGGCCACTATCGGCTCAATACCCTGACGGCTGCATTCGACTCGACGGTCACGCGAACGGAGCGGGTCGAGTTCAACGGCACCGGCTGCTACGAGCTCGTCAGCGGCAACACCGTCACGGGCTGCCCGGTCACGGGAGAGGCTTACACGCCCCCATCGACCAGCTCGCCGTGGCTCCTCAACGACTTCACCTTTGCCGAGCAGAGCGAAGGCGGTCAGACAGCAAAGCAAGAGCTCCAGTTCAACGCCACGACCGGCTTTCTCGAATGCAACCGCCTCCTGAAGTCCGGCGTCAATCGTTCGAGCTCCGATGTCGCCGTCGAACGGAGCAATGACGGTTCGGGAAACGTCGCCTTCGAGAAAGATCGGGGCGGCGACAACGCCGGGCTCGCCACGACCTCCGTCTGCGCCAGCTCCGGCAGCCCGAACTACTGGCTCGCCTTCGGTTACTCCAGGGGTTCCGTCGCATCCGCCGAACACAAGACGCCCAGCGGGAGCGCTTTCCTCACTGATTACAGCGCAACGATCGACGCAAACACCGGCCTCCCGGCAAGCACCACCGATCCATCGGGCTTCTTGACGAAGTTCACCTACGACGGCCTCGGACGGCCGACTTCGCTCTCTCCGATGGGAACTTCGGCCACGTTACCGCCCGATTCGCGCGAGGCGGCGACCAAGTTGACTTACACCAACGCCGGCAACGGGGGTGTCGCGGCCAAGCTCAACATCAAGAAGTTCTACTGCTCGAACGGCTCAGTGTCCTGCGGCTCCCCTCCCGTATTCGGCGAGATCGAGCTCCATTTCGATGGCATGGGAAGGCAGATCCGCGAGTGGACGAGGATGGCCAACGGCAGCACCTGGGCCACGAAGGGGATCGCCCACAACGCGCTCGGCTGGGTCACCAGCGTGACCGAGCCGGGCCCTGGCGTTCAGGGCGGCTACTGGCTCTTCCAGAACCACGACCCGTTCGGGCGGCCGAATAAGATCTTGAAGCCGGACGGCACGTACACCAACTTCTTCTACTACGGCAATCGGCTGGCGGTGCGAACGTCGAAGGTGCATACGACAGCCGACCAAGTGGAAGTTGATGTCGACGTCTCGGAGTCGTACGATGGATTTGGTCGACTCGTGAAGGTCGTCGAGTCCGCCGGCATCACCGGGTTGCCCACGACGACCACCTACTCCTACGAGGTGGGGAACCATCTCTCCAACGTCTTCCTCGACGGTGATGCGATGAACGATCAAACGCGATCGTTCACCTGGGACGGCCGCGGCTTCCTCACCGCCGAATCGCATCCCGAGAAGAGCGGACCGGTGAGCTACAAGAGCATCGACGCGCGCGGGCACGTCGGAAGGATCGACGACGGCGACGCGAATCGGATCACGATCTACTCCTACGATGCCGCCGAGCGCCTGTTGACCATGCGCGAAGATTCGTCCTCCGGGCCACTCCTCAAGCAGTTCACCTACGGAACCTCCGGCAACGCGAAGGGGCGTCTGGAGACCGCGGCGCGTTACAACTACCTTGCGCCGGCGATCAATACGGTTTACAGGGTGACCGAGAGGTATTTCTACGACGGCGTCGGGCGGCGACCGTCGAAGAGGGAGACGCAGACGAACTACTGCCTGGGCCCGGGCTGCGCGCCGATCGACCAG
>ERZ1292633.147-Hain-H41-02um-R1-147-length-94594-cov-15_pt1 | contig 94594 bp, 79 predicted proteins | sample MGYA00564406_ERZ1292633 | MGnify/ENA primary metagenome ERZ1292633 (study PRJEB36523, sample SAMEA6512639) | groundwater metagenome | collected 2019-01-08 | study: AquaDiva: Metagenomics assemblies of 32 groundwater samples
GTCGGCGAGATCATAGGCATAGCCGGTGGACGTGACCGGGGGGATGGCGGTGGTGCCGTTGGCCGATGTGGACTGGGCACTGGCGTTCCCGGCCCCGTCGATCGCGGCCACCGTGTAGCTGTGGGCGCTGCCCGAGGCGAGCCCGCCATCGACGTAGGTCGGCGAGCCGGTCGTGGCCACGAGGGTCCCGTCGCGATAGATCCGGTAGCCCTGGACGCCGACGGTGTCGGTCGACGCGGTCCAGGCCAGGTCGAGCCGGTGGTTGTCGACGACGGTCAGGCCGAGTCCGGTGGGCACCGTCGGCGGGGTCGTGTCCGGTGGCGGCGCGCCACCGCCGGGGCCGGGTGCGACCGCGATGAGCGCGGTCTGGACGCGCTCCGTGCCCGGGCTGACGGTCGAGCTGAAGCCGCCCTGGCTGCCGGCCGCGGCGGCGACGAGGCTGGCGATGGTCAGCCCGCCGTTGGTGCCGGTCGAGCCGGTGCTGACGTCGAGCTGTTCGGTAAAGCCGGTCGGTGGGGTCCAGGCGACCGTGCCGCCGGTGAGCGCCCGGCTGGTCTTGAGGTCGAGGAGCAGGGCGCCGGCCACGCTCGTCGTGACCGCCGGTCCGGTCGGTGAGCCGGTCGCCGCCAGGGCCAGGGTGGCCGAGGCATGCAGGGGCGTCGTCGGATCGGGGTTGGCCAGTGCGATCGCGCCCCAGGCGAAGCGCGCCCCGGCCGACGAGGTGAACGTCCAGCTCGCCGGCTCCGCGGCGGCGGTGCGGCTGAACACCCGGGTGCGCTGGGTGGTCGAGCCGTCGATCGGCGAGCCCGTGAGCTCGGTCCAGCCGGTCGGTGGGGTGAGCGTGGTCTGGGCGATCGTCTGGTGGATGGCCACCACGAGGTAGTCGCCATCGAGCGTGCCCGACGGCTTGCTGACCACGACCGCGGTCGTGCTCGATACGTCGTACACGCCCGACGAGCTGGCGCGGACGCTGATCGAACCGCCGCCGCCGCCGCTGGTGGTGGCCCCGGCACTCGTGCTCTGGGCGCTCTCGTTGGCCGCGGCATCGACTGCCGCGACGGTGTAGCTGTAGGCGGTGGCGGGGGCGAGGCCGGTGTCCGACCAGGCGTTCGAGCCAACCGTCGTCAGCAGGGTCCCGTCGCGATAGATCCGGTAGCCCTGGACGCCGACGGTGTCGGTCGACGCGGTCCAGGCCAGGTCGAGCCGGTGGTTGTCGACGACGGTCAGGCCGAGTCCGGTGGGCACCGTCGGCGGGGTCGTGTCCGGTGGCGGCGCGCCACCGCCGGGGCCGGGTGCGACCGCGATGAGCGCGGTCTGGACGCGCTCCGTGCCCGGGCTGACGGTCGAGCTGAAGCCGCCCTGGCTGCCGGCCGCGGCGGCGACGAGGCTGGCGATGGTCAGCCCGCCGTTGGTGCCGGTCGAGCCGGTGCTGACGTCGAGCTGTTCGGTAAAGCCGGTCGGTGGGGTCCAGGCGACCGTGCCGCCGGTGAGCGCCCGGCTGGTCTTGAGGTCGAGGAGCAGGGCGCCGGCCACGCTCGTCGTGACCGCCGGTCCGGTCGGTGAGCCGGTCGCCGCCAGGGCCAGGGTGGCCGAGGCATGCAGGGGCGTCGTCGGATCGGGGTTGGCCAGTGCGATCGCGCCCCAGGCGAAGCGCGCCCCGGCCGACGAGGTGAACGTCCAGCTCGCCGGCTCCGCGGCGGCGGTGCGGCTGAACACCCGGGTGCGCTGGGTGGTCGAGCCGTCGATCGGCGAGCCCGTGAGCTCGGTCCAGCCGGTCGGTGGGGTGAGCGTGGTCTGGGCGATCGTCTGGTGGATGGCCACCACGAGGTAGTCGCCATCGAGCGTGCCCGACGGCTTGCTGACCACGACCGCGGTCGTGCTCGATACGTCGTACACGCCCGACGAGCTGGCGCGGACGCTGATCGAACCGCCGCCGCCGCCGCTGGTGGTGGCCCCGGCACTCGTGCTCTGGGCGCTCTCGTTGGCCGCGGCATCGACTGCCGCGACGGTGTAGCTGTAGGCGGTGGCGGACGTGAGGCCGGTGTCCGACCAGGCGGTGGTCCCGGCCGCGACCTGGGTCAGGTAGGTGCCGCCCCGGAAGATGCGGTACTTCGTCACCCCGACGTTGTCGGTCGAGGCGGTCCAGGCCAGATCGATCCTGGTGCCGACGGCGCTCGCCGAGAGCCCCGTCGGGGTCGACGGAGGCGTGCTGTCGGCTGGCGATCCACTGGTCGTGGCCCCGGCGCTCGCGCTCAGCGCACTCTGCAGGCCGGCCGCGTCGAGCGCGCGGATTCGATAGGTATACGCGGTGCCGGGGGCCGCGCTCCGGTCGGTGAAGGCGATCGCCGATCCGGCGACCACGATCAGCGGGCTGCCGTCGCGCTCGATCGCGTAGGCGCTGACGGCGACGTTGTCGGTGGCCGCCGTCCAGCTGAGCCCGATCGTGGTGTCGCCGAGCGCGGTCGCCGTAAGGCCGCCGGGCGTCGAGGGCGCGATCGTGTCGGGGGCCGGCGTGGCCGGCACCACGGAGCTCGTCAGGTTGCCGTAGCCGTCGCTGACGTAGTTCGCCGCCACGCCGTCGATCGTCAGCGTCCGCGGGGCGCCGGTTCGATCGAAGGCGAACGTGGCCACGACCCCGTTCTCGGTCTGGCTGACCCGATTCGAATCGGCATCGTACGCGTACGACTTGGTGGTCGCGCCGATCGTCGCCTGGGTGACTCGATCGAGCGGGTCGTAGCTGAACGTCTGGGTCCCGCCGCCGGCATCGCCGGTGATCCCGGTCAGGGCCTGCGTCTCCGAGGTGACGGTCCCGCCCCGATCGTACGTCCGCCCGAAGAACGCGAGGGTGGCCGCCCCCTGCTTCTCCGAGAGGCCGATCGGTCGCTTGGCGCCGTCGTAGGCGAATGTGCCGCTGTTGGTGCCGGTCGGCCAGGAACGCGCGTCGAGCAGCCCGTCGAGGCGCCACGAGAAGGTCGTCGCGCCGGCCGTCAGCGGGCTGGTCACGCTGACGAGGTTTCCGCGCAGGTCGTAGCCGAACGTCGCCGCGGTCGAGCTGATCGCGTGGTCCTTGCGGGTGGCGACGCTGCCGTCGGGGTTGTAGGTGGAGGTCGTGATCGGCGCGCCCGAGCGGGACACCGTCGTCTCCCGACCGAGCAGATCGAACCCGAAGCTGAGCGCGTCGGCCGCACTCGCGGAGCCGTTCTCGAAGCGATCGAGGGCGGCCCGCTGGCCGGCCCCGTCGTACGTCGAGAGCGTCCGGATCTTGGGACTCGCCGTGCCGGCGCCCTGATGGATGATCGACTGGGTCAGGCGGCCAAGGGCGTCGTACGTCAGGTCGGTGTGGCGGAGCGGCGTCGTGCACGCGCCGCTGCCGGTCGCGTCGCAGCTCGAGGTCAGGCGGGCACCGCCCGAGGCGGTGTCGTAGAAGTTGGTCGTCGTCGCGAGAGCCGTGCCGACGTTGGTCGGCGGGGTCTCGGTCAGGACATGGCCCGCCGCGTCGTAGGTGTAGCGCCACGACGAGGTCGGGGCCGCGGTCGGGTCGCAGGCATCGGCCTGGACCTGGCGGGCGGTGCAACGCGCGGTCAGCTCGCCGCGGTCGTTGTAGGCGAGCTTCGAGGTCACGTTGATCGTCGCCGTCGAACCCGGATTGCCGGCGATGTAGTTCTGGGTGGCGGCCGTGATCCGGCCCCCGCGGTCGAACGCGTAGTGGCTGACCGTGCCGCCCGGATCGGTTGCGTCGGTCTGGTCGCCGAGCGCGTCGTAGGCATAGCTGGTGGTGAGATTGACGTCGGGCGCGCTTGTTCCGGCGCCGTCGATCTGGTTCACGCTGACCGCGCTCAGGCGGCCCGCCGTGTCGTACGTCGATCCGGTCACCTGCGGTGCCTCGCCGGCCTTGGCCGGGGGCGCCACGCTGGCGATCACCTGGCCGGCCGCGTCGAACGCGGTGACCGACGGGGCGTGGCGGGTCGGGCTGGCGGTGTCCCAGACCTGGACATCGTCGATCGTCACCGTGTTCGCGCTGAACTGCTCGCGATTGCCGCGGAAGGCGATGACCACGCCGGACGCATAGGTGCTTGTCGGCGTCCACGTCAGATCAAGGCGCTGCCAGCCCGATCCCGTGGATGTGAAATTTGCCTCGCCGTAGGAGCTGGCGGCCGGGAAGCCCAGATAGACGCCCCACGCCTGTCCCGCGGTCGACCCGCTGGCATAGACAGTCGCCTGGTAGGTGTGGCCCGCGAGGAACGTGCCCGAGAGAGGCAGACTGACCCCTTGGTTCTTCGTCGCCGCACTGGTCACGATGCGTCGGGCGTAGCGACCGGTGGCCGGGCCCGTCGCCGTCGATAGCGTTGCCCCCGTCGCGATGAACACATTCGAGGCGGTCGTGAAGCCCTCGCCGGTCCCGCTCTCGAACGTCGTCAGCGAGTACTGGGCGCCATCACTGGTGTCGAAGTCGAGGAGTGTGGTCGTCTGACGTCCGGCCGCGTCATAGACGCGCTTCGTCCAGCCGACCTGGCTGTCGCTCTGGCCGGAGGCCCCCGGGCGACTCTCGCGATCGATCCGGCCCGACGCCAGGTAGGCCGTCTTCACCCACGACGAATCGGGCCGGGTCACGAGGGTCACCCGATCGAGGTTGTCGAAGGTGGTCGAGGTCACCCGCGCGAGCGGATCGGTGAACGAGATGAGGCGGTCGGCCGTGTCGTAGGCCGAGCTGGTGATGACGTCCGTATCGGGCACCGACGCGCTGTAGATGCCGTCGACGAAGTTGCGGATCTCGCGGATCGGCTTGCCCGCGAAGTCGTACCAGATCCGGGTCACCTTGCCGTAGGCGTCGGTGATGACGGTCGCCCGGTCGTTCCAGTCGAGCGCGCGCAGCTCGTTGCAGCGGGTGGATGCCTGCTGAGGACAGAGCGGTGAGGACGTTGACGTGGGATCGATCGGGCCGCGCGTGCCGGCCGGCCGGCCGGCCGTGTCGAAGTAACTGGTGACCGTCCGGGCGCCCGTGGACTGCGCGTTCTCGTAAACGGTCACCGCGATCGGTTGCCCGAACAGGTCGTACGTCGTGTTGGTGTACGCGTCGGATGAGCCCAGGCCGCCGCCCTGGTCGGCAATCTCCTGGGTGACGTTGCCGTAGGCATCGTAGGTTCGCCCGGTCTTGACGTTGGCCACGCCCGCGGTACCCGAGCCGCCGTTCGTGTAGTTCGCGATGATCGACGTCGCGCGGCCGACCGCGTCGTACCCGAACCGGGTGGTGACACTGTCGGGCGCGGTCACATCGACCGGGTCGCCGAGATACGAGTAGGTCGTCGTCGTCACCCGGTTCAGGGGATCAGTGACGCGGGTCCGGTTGCCGACCTCGTCGTACAGGAAGCTCGTCGTATTGACAAGGCCGTCGGCGACCGAGGCAACGTCCGTGAGATTGGCGGCATATGTCGTCGTCGAGACCACGCCGTCGGGATCGATCCCGACGATCGCGCGGCCCCAGGCGTCGTACGACGCCGAGCTCGAGACATTCCGATCGGCCGTCGCGGACTGCCCCGAGACATAGTTTGCCGTGATCGTCGTGGGCAGGATCGCGGGCAGCGTGACGCCCGCGCCATAGCCGTACTTCGTGACCCGGCCGAGCACATCGGTCTCGCTATCCACCCGCCCGTCGGTGAGATAGGCCGTCGTCGCGAAGCGTGTGAAGACGGCGACCTCGTCGACATACGCGGTGCCCGATCCGGCGCCCACCGAGAAGGTCAGCCTGACCCGCCCGGTTCCGCCCTGGGGAATGGTCACGTCGTAGCTCACGACCTTCCAGGTCGTGACCGGGTCGCTGGTCAGGGCGAGTAACGCGCTGTACGTCCCGCCGGGCTTCTCGTACTCGATCGTGTAGCCGGTCGAGCTGCCGGACGCGGCCTTGATCGCCGCCTGGAAGCGGAAGGTTTCACCCGGCAGCAGCAGCGCCGATTGATAGCCGGTCTGGGTGCCGCTCAGCATGAGGGCGCCGACCCCGACATAGGGCGCCGTCTGGGTCCACGTTCCGGTGCCGCTCCAGCCGGACGTCTGGCCCTCGAAGCCCGGATTGGCGATGAACCCGGGGTCCGCTACCTGGGTCGGATGACCCTCCGCGTCGTACGCGGTTCGCACCGTCTGCGTGGACGTGCCGCCTGCCGGGTTGGTGAACGGTGACGCGGCCGCGGTCTGCCGGCCCAGCTCGTCGTAGGTGTAGTCGGTCCGGTACAGATTCACGTTGCCGGCCGCCACCGACGCCGCATATTGGTCCGCGGTCTGGGTCCAGGCCGTGAGACCGGCCGTGAGCGGGTCCGAGAAGTTGTCGACCTTGGCAGCCGCGTAGGTGCCGCGCCGCGAGGTCACCGAGTCGCCGCTGCCGGTGGTCCGATAGCGGACCTCGCTGGCGTAGTTGTCGATGCCGTCGACCGTGTAGTCGATGAGCTTGTCGAGCGGAGCGGGCGCCGCCGCGCAGGCTGCGGCCGTACACGCCACCGGGGCGTACTCGACGAGGACCGAGCCATTCGGCGAGAGGTCGTCGTGGCGGGCGAAGCCGTTCGTGCCGGTTGCCGTTCCAGCGACATCCTGGTACCTCGGCCTGAGCCTCCAGCCCGCGTCTGTGTCGTTGCTCAGGATCCTGAGGAGCAGACCGCCAGTCGCCGCCGCCGTCACGCTGATCGGGTCGGCACCTGCATAGCCGATGGTCATGTAGTTCGCGTTTGCGCCATCGAAGCGCGGATCGTAGACGTGGTAGAGGTAGTGGCCCGTTGCGTCCGTGTAGTCAAACTTCTGGCAGCCCGACGCCCCGGAGGAAGCACAGGCCGCACTGCGCCGAGCCGGGACGACCGTGGCCAGGTCGCCTGCAGCGGTGCGACCAAATTCCATGTATCGCCCAACTGCGGAGGTCGTACTCCCGAGCTGTTCGGTGAAGCGCACCGCATTGCTCGGGTAGGTCACCGCAATCTCGCGCTGTGCCGTTCCCGATGCGAGCCCCTGTCCATCCGAGGGCAGGCGGATCGTGGCAAGGGATTCGGCGAGGCCGCTGGGGTCATAGCTCCACACCAGCGCTGTCGAGTTGGCATCCCGGTCGCGGAGAGCGATGAGGCGGCCCTCTCGATCGAAGCGGTGCTGCTCGCCGCCGAGATTTGTCACGGCGAACTCGTCGCCGGTGGTCAGCCCGTACTGATCTCCGAGTTGCGGCATCGTCCGGATCAACCCATCGTCGAACAACGCGTACGCTCCGTCGGAGGCGACGAGCGAGTACCCCGTGAGCTGGACATCGTTCGGCGTTGGGCCACCTGAGGGCGCGCTCGACGTCCCCAGCGTGTCGTGATCATTGTAGAAATTGAGCACCTGTCGGGCGTCTTCGAGCAGGTTTCGCGTCACGTAGATCCAGTGGTCCGGAATGGTCGAGGCGATCTGGATCGGATTGACCGCGCCGGCCGGTGGGGTGGATCCGGCGTAGTACGTGAGGGTCCCGGTCACGCCGGTGCGGAGGTCCTTGGGGTGGACGACGATCGCCACGGTCGATCCCCCGACCTTCTTCCATGCCCAGCGCAGATACGGATACGCGTTCAGCGCACCGAGCAGACACCCGCCACACGTGGGACTGGACCCGATCGTGGCCGGGGCGATCTGGATGCTGTTGGCGCCAACCACCTTGTCGGTCGTGTTGGCGCTCGCACCGCCGGGGTTCGCCGACCAGGCCGGCTGGCTCGCCGACCAGTCGGAGAAGATCTGCGAACTCCGACCTTCGAAGCGCACGGAGTCGAAGTAGGCCGTGCCGGCCGTACCGTTTCCGCGGAGCTGGATGCCGTCGATGAGATAGCGGTTGCTTGACGTGCCGAAGCCGTTCGAATAGAGATCGAAGAGGACGCTGCGCTGGAAGACGTGATTCCAGGTCGCGACGGAGCCCCCGAGGGCGATCTTGGTTGCGCCGCTGACGGCGAGGTCGGTCCCCAGCGTGTAGTAGAGCCAGCCCGAGGTCCCGGTCGACTGGTTTTTGATGTGGAAACCGATGCCGACTCCGGTCGCCCCGGTGGCCTTGGCAGCGAACGATCCAAGGATGAAATGACTGGCGTCGATCGCGGGAAAACCATAGGACGTCGACGCGGTGGCACTCGTCGAGATCGACAGGCTCGCCGCTCCCGCGTACGCCTGCGCCGTGGTGCGGGTGACGGCTCCGCCGGTCCAGCCTGGGAGATTGTTGTCTTCGACCAGCGTTGCGCGATATCGATCGAGCTGCGCGCCCGCCCCGCTGACGAGCTGACCGCTCGATGTTGCGTCGACGGCGAATCGGTTGCCCTGCGGATCACGGTAGATCCAGTCGGCTCCGTTTGATCCGGGCAGGAACGCTTCATCGAAGTTGGTCGCCCAGCCACAGGACAGCAGAATCGAGGACGTGCAATCGGTCCGGTGGGCGGAGTCGTAAAAGTACTCGAGCGACACGCGACGACCGAGGTCGACGATCTCCATGCCCGCGGGGCCATCGAAACGCAGATTCCTGGACCAGAGATTGATCCCGAGTTCGCTCCCGTCAGGCAGCGGCACAGACTTGGTCTCGCCGACGGCTGTGCCGCCTCCGGGGACCACCGCGATCGGGAACTCACTGCGGGCGACCACGGACGTTCCCACCCAACGGACATTCGAAGGGGCCGCAAGCGGGTCCTTGGCGCGCGCGAAGTACTTCGACGGATCGGCGTAGTCCGAGGCGAACACAAACGTGTTGTTCCACATCCGGATGAGGTCCGTCCGGAGGGTGTACTGGCCGGCGTTCGGCGGGGCGACCACGGGCAGGTCGATCGTGGCGGAGGTTCCGCCACTGGCGATGTCAGCGAGGAGGTCGGCGGACCCGCTGGCCGTGAACCCGGCGATGTTGACCATCATGCCGGTCGAATCGAACCAGCGGTAGCCGACGCGGTAGCAGTTCGTGGTGACGCCGCTGGCGCATTTGTTGAACGTGATCGGCGAGCCCTGGTTCTTCAGCACGACCGGCAGCGTGATCGTCTGTCCGGCCGGCATCGTCGACGGCGCGAAGTCCGTCCCGAGCGCGCCATCGAAGTCGAGCCGCGCCTGGTGGAGGTCGTAGTTGATCGTCAACAGGGGACGATTCGCGGTCGTTGCGTTGATCCCCGCGTAGATCAGCATCCGTTCGCAGGCGCTTCCGCTCGGGCAGGGCGACGTCTCGTCCTGGAGCCACAGCTTCACCCCGCTGTCGGGCTTCCAGTCGTTCGGGTTCCGGGTGTACCAGGCGCGCACGATGGGACTGAGGTCCATCGTGAAGGTGCCCGCCACCGCGGGCGGTGTGAAGGGGCCCTGGGTGAGGCTCGTGATCGTGGGCGGCTGATTGTTCCAGGTGCCGTTGCCGAACGGCCAGGGGGCCGACAGCGGGCCGACCATGACCTGGCGGGCCGCATAGCCGCCGAGGGTGACGACCCGGAGGTCGGCCGAGGTCACGAGCGCTCCGTCGGGCAGGGCAACGTCGGGGAAGTAGATCTCGGTCCGGGTCGTGCCCCAGGTCGCGGTGTCGTAGCCGATCTTGAGCGGCTCCGTCGTCGGCGAGGTGTTGGGCTGCGCCTGGGTCACCCACACGTCGCGGACGCCGGGGTTCCCGCCGTTGATCGTGCAGCCGGTCGCTCCGCCGTAGCGGATGCAGGCGGTCGGGTCGATCACGACCGGAAACACTCGCGCCGGATCGGCCAGCCACTTCGGGTCGACGGCGTAGTGCGCGACGACTTCGCCAAGCCGAACCCTGTTCTGTTCCTCCGACAGCGCGGCCACGATCGTTGGGTCGGTTGGCAGGGCCACCTCGGACGCGAGAGCCAGGAGATCGGGCCGGATCGGGGAGTCGACGGGTGCCGTGATCAGTTCGGCCGTGACCGCGTCCGGCGGGGCGTACTCGCCGGCCGCGTCGACGACGACCGGTGCGCTGATCCGTCCGACCCGTTCGCCCTTGGCGGTCGCCAGCCAGATCGTGCCGCCGCCGTCCATCGTTGGGGTCAGGCCGACCGGTTCGAGGGCGACCCGGATCTCGGGGCGCGATTCCGCACTCCCGATCGTTGCCCGGAACTCGAACCCCTCCGGGGTCGGCAGGATCTCGAAGCCCGGATCCTTGCCGAGGCCGGTGAAGGCCAGCCGGTCGCGGGCCGCCTCGACCGATCCACCGGCCAATCCCGGGACGCGGATGCGGAGTCGATAGGCGCCGGCCGCGAGCTCGACCACGCGTTCTGATCCCAGGTCGACGCTGGTCCGGACATCGAGGTCGTTGGCGGCCGAGCGCTGGTCGTAGCCGCCCTTTGCGTCATCGACGAGGCGGACGTCGATCGGCTGCCAGGCGCCGCCGGCGTCGCGGTAGTTCAGACGCCCCAGCGAGATCGCCTTGCTAAAGGTCCCGTCGGGGTTCTGGATGACCGTCGAGTGTTCGGTCCGGAGCGACACGATCTCCGTCGCCCGCGCCGGTCGTGCGACGGGCGCCGGCTCGACCCGGGTCGAGGTCGGTCCAGCCGCGACAAAGCCACCGCCGGACGGCTCAAGGTCGATCGGAGCCGCTGGTCGAGCCCGGATCGCGTCGACGGTGTTCGGCGCCGTCGCCGGAGGAGCGTCGACTTCGACCACGTCGGAGGGAAGCGCGGCGACGGCCTGGGGCGCCATGACCAGGAGGGCGAGAACGGCCGGGAGAAGTCGAGAACGAGCCGAGCGCCGAGCCATCACGAACCCCTCCGAGAGCTGAACACGGAACGATGGGCGAGGCGCCGGCCCCACATGGCCATCGAGCAGCGCGACCACGAGCGAACGCCTGCGCGGCGTCGCGGCTTGACCACGGGAACCCTCCTCGACGGGGGTCCAACATGACGGGACCTCCTCGATCCGGACGCTAGCCAGCGGGCTTGACGCGAGTCAACCCGGACCTTGGGGGAGGTACCGCGCCGTCGCTCCGGGCCGCCGTGATCAGTCAGCCCCGATCAGGACCCGCGGGTTGCTCGGGAGGCTCCCAAGGTCTGGTGCGGCCCGGCACCGAACGGGTGAAGGGTCGTGGCGAGTGCACGTCGGCCGAGCGCCCGTCGGCCGATCGCCACGTCCCGATCGTCGCCGATATGAGCCGATCAGACCTGACCCAGAGGTGCCGGTAACACCGGTTCGTGAATGACGTCCAAGCGTTCCCCGGCGGTGACGGCCAACGCGACTCCGTCGATGGCGGCCGGATCGATCAACCGATGGATCGCGTCGAAACCCTCGGCCCGCAAGTGCTCGTCCGTTGCGGATTGGCGGAGGGCGGCCAGCTGGCGATCCACAACGTCGGCCGGGACCACGCGCCCCGGGCGTGCCGCGTTCCGCGCGTGCACCCCGGCCGCCGCCACGTCGAGCACGATCGCGATCGCCCGGATGGGTTCGAAGGTGGGCTCGCCTCCCGCCCGGTCGGGAGTCGGGCGCCGAGCCAGCAACGCTCGTCTCGCATGCGGCTCGATGTTGGTGGCATCGACGATCGTCAGCTCGCGCCTCTCGAGCCTTGCGGCGAGGTCGCGATGGAGGATCTCGAATGCACGGCGCGACACCCGCTGATCGGCCTCCCCGCGTCCGAGTTCGGCACGCAGCGCGTCGGACGACAGGATCGACGAATCGGGAAACCAGCGCCGAGCGAACGTGGACTTGCCCGCTCCGGAGGCCCCAACGAGGACCACGAGCGACGGCACGGGGATCCGGAGCCGCCTCTGAGGCGCCAGGTCGTTCCTCTCTGGAGGGTCCACCGTTTCCGCCACAGTCGTCATCCCGTGCTCGTCAGCCCGGCAGGTCGCGCTCGTCCGCTCCGATGTAGATCGCGCTGGGCCGGATCAGCCGGTTGGCCCCGGCCTGCTCGATGGCATGAGCGGTCCAGCCGGCATGGCGTGCAAGGGCGAAGGTCGCCGGGAAGAGGTCCGGGCTGAGCCCGACGCCCTGCAGCACCGAGGCGGCGTAGTACTCGACATTCGTCTTGAGCGCACGCTCCGGGTGCCGTTCGGCAAGGACTCGCAGTGCCACGTCCTCGACCCCGATCGCGAGCTCAAGCCAGTCAGGCTTCAGCTCCATCGACTCGGCGACCGTGCGCAGGGCCGCCGCCCGAGGATCGTAGGCGCGGTACACGCGATGGCCGAAGCCCATCAACCGTTCGCCGCGATCGAGCGCGGCGCGGATCCAGGCCTCGGCGTGCTCGACCGAGCCCATCTGGTGCAGCTGTTCCACGACCTCCGACGGCGCACCGCCGTGGAGCGGGCCCTTCAGCGCCCCGATCGCACCGACGACCGCCGATGCGAGGTCGGACCGCGTGGAGGTGATGACTCGCGCCGTGAAGGTCGAGGCATTGAGCCCGTGTTCCGCGCCAACGATGAAGTAGGCGTCCAGGGCGCGTGCCGTCGCCGCGTCGGGCGCCGATCCCTTGAGTTGCCAGAGGAACCCGGCCGCGAGATCGAGCGACGGGTCGGGGTCGACCGGCTCGAGGCCCTGGCGGAGCCGCGCGAACGCGGCGAGGGCCGAGGGAGAGAACGCGGTCAGAGCGCGCGCCTGCTCGGCGGTCGGCGGCCAGTCGAGTTGCTGCGTTGCCCCCCACACGGAGACGGCGGTGCGCAGCGCGTCCATCGGCTTGGCCGTCGCCGGCAGGGCACGCAGGGCCACCATGACCGCGTCGGGGACGGGTGCGGTCGAAAGCCGATGCGCGGGGTCCCAGTCGCCGGTCCACAGGAGGTTCGCGACGGCCGGATACGTCCCGCGGGCGACGAGATCGCCGATCCGGTAGCCGCGGTAGAGGAGCCTTCCGGCTTCGCCGTCGACGCGGCCGAGGGCGGTTTCGGCGGCCGGTACCCCCTCGAGACCGGGGGAGTAGGCCCGGGGCGTGGTCGGTGATTCGGTCATCGCCGTCATGGTAGTCCGGACGGCCTCGGACCGTCCGCGCCGCGGCGTCCCCTGGGACGGGTCAGGTCTGGTTCGGCGGCGCCACGGCCCCGATGATGAGACGCACGATGACCGCCCCGACGAACGCGATGACGATCGCCCCGAGGAGGCCACTGGGATCGCCGATCTGGAGCTCACGCGACAGGAAGCCGCCGATGATCCCACCGAGGATTCCGACGAGCAGGTTGGGCAGGCAGCCGCGCGCCGACTTTCCGGGGACCACGAGGCCCGACAGGATGCCGGCGAGAAGGCCGACCACCAACCAGCCAAAGAGTTCGAGCTGCATGAGTTTGAGTCTAGCCCACCACGAACCGGGCCACCGCCGTCACGAATTCGTCCGGATGCGTGTGGTGGGCGGCGTGCCGAGCTCCCGAAATGACGACGACATGCCCGTTGCTGAGGCGCGCGTCGAGTGCCCGCGTCGCCTCGCCGAAGGTCTCGAGTCCGGCTCCGCCGAGGATCTGCAGGACCGGGACCCGAACGGCGCTCAGGGCGCCGAGTGAGGCGGCCGGATCGCCCTCGGCGTCGATCTCCCGCACGATCGTCCGTGCCGCCGCCCGTCGGAGCGGCCAGACCGGATCGGCTCGAAATGCCGTGAGCTCGGCCTCGGGCATGCCGACGACGGCCGTCATGAACAGGGTCAGGAGACCGTCCAGGTCGCCGGCGTCGGCCAGGGCACCGAGAGCGGCCACCGTGGCGCGGCTGTGGTAGCTCTGACCCTCGGGTGTCGGGGCACCCTCATAGGAGACGACCCGCCCGATCGCGCTGGAGCGCAGGGCTGCCCCGAGGCCGACCCGGCCGCCGTACGAGTGCCCGACCACGACCACCGACCGATCCGTTTCAGCGGCCACCGTGTCGGCGACCGTGGCGACATCCTCGAACTCGCGCTCGATCGCGTAGAGCGGGCCGTCCCCGGACGCACCTCGACCTCGTCGGTCGACGGCGTAGATCCGGAAGCGCTCGGCAAGCCGTGGGCCGACGACGCGAAAGGTGGTGTGGTCGGAGGTCGCACCGTGGACCAGGATCAGCGGAGGCCCGTCCGCGGGACCCGATTCGAAGAGAGCGATCGGGGTCCCATCGGGGGAGTGGACGAACCGGGGTGGCTGGCCGGCGGTCGTCAACCCGCGTCGATTTCCATCGCCGGTCGAGCGTCCCGTTCGCGCCGCGCGTCCTCTGCGCGTTGCCCGTCGGGCGGACGCCACGCCATCCGCACGTCCGGCTGGCGCTCCTCGTTAGCGGACCCATCGCCAAAGGCGATCTCGTTGAATCCCCGACGCCGGTAGAACGCCCGGGCGCGTTCGTTGACCTCGAACGTATAGAGCTCGAGGCCATCTGGACGCCGATCGCGGGCGAGGCTCATGAGTCGCGAGCCGATCCCGCGACCCTGCTGATCCGGATGAACGTACAGCTGCTCGACCGTTGCCGGGCCGAGGATCATCAGCCCAACGATCGCCGCGCCGGGCCCCACGGCGAGCCAGGTCTCCCGGGTCGGCGCCTCGATCTCGGCGGCGAGCCAGCTCCGGACCGTATCGTCCGGGTGCGCGGGCGGGAAGCTGTACGTGGCGCGGAACGTCGTCAGCCACAGGTCGCTGACCGCGGCGGCATCGGTCGCCACGCCGCCCGCGTCGGCTCGACGCAACCCGGCCGCGGCCGCGTCCATGATCCAGGTCGTCCCGGGGCGTCGCGCGAGCTGCGCCGGCCAGCGAGCCGGATCGATGCTCGAGCCCAGGATGTCCGCCAGGACCGACGCCTTACCGGCCCCCGTGACCACAGCAACAACCGCCCGGGCGGCGGCCACGATCGCCGGGTTGAGCGTGACGCGCGCCACGTGCGGTTCGACATGCGTTGGAGCCGGAATGGCCATGGCCAACGAAGGCGACGTGAGTGCCGGGGAGCCCGGGAAGACCGACAGGATGTGGCCGTCCGGACCCACGCCGAGGAGAACCAGGTCGACGATGGGGACGCCTACGTTCTCGTCGAGGCGGGCAGCGCGCAAGTCGGCCGCCGTGGCGGCAGCCGCGGCGTCGATCCCCGGGTCGGTCTCGCCGCTCGGCAGCCCGCGGAATGGATGCACGTTGGCCGAAGGCAGCGGAACGCCGACCGCCAGGAGGTGCTCGACGAGGGGCCGGACGTTCGAGCGGGGATCGTCCGGAAGGACGTAGCGGTCGTCGCCCCACCACACGTGGATGTCGCCCCACGGGATCCGGTCGGCCTGCGGCGGGGCTGCCAGGCGATCGTAGATCCCGGCCGGCGTGGACCCACCCGTCGTGACCCAGTCGGCGCGGCCACGGGCGCCGGCTGCGGCGATCAGCGCGTTCGCGATGAGGTCGGCCGCCCGATCCGCTGCCCGACTCGCGTTCGCGACAACGGCCAGGTCCCCGGACTCGTCGCGCATCAGCCCGCGAGGAGCGCGGCGAGCCGGATCGCGTTCGTCCCGACAGGGTCGCGGCCGGTCAGCTCGAGGGCCTCGGCGAGGAGATCCTCCTCCGTGCGTCGCGGCGCACGGAAGTCCCGCTCGAGCATGGTGACGCCGTCGAGCCAGGCGCGGACCTGAACCGTCTCCGCCTCGGCGGTCACGCTCACGCGGAGCTCGGATCCCCGTCGTTCGGCGAGCAGGTCCACTCGAAGGGTGGTGCCGCTCGGTGCGCTGCTGGTAACCGGCTTGAGGGTGACCCCGACCTCCCGGCGGCCGGATCGGAGCGCTGCCTCGAGCAGTTGGCCCGCCCAGCCGCTCGCGCCGGCGGTCAACGGGCGCTCGACGGTCATCCCGAGTCGCGACGCAAGCCAGGCCACGTGGTACAGGGGTTTGACGACATTCGACGTTCCGGCAACGCCCGTGTCGTCGTGCGATGCATACGTCACCTCGACGGCCCGCAACGAGTTCACGTACGGCAGGAGATCCGGCATGTCGAAGGTCGACGCGATCGCTTCTCGCCAGCGTGACTGGCGAGTCAGGGCGAAGTCCGTCACGGCAAGGGACGGATCCTGGAACAGGGCTGCCATGGAGCGGAGGCGCGCGAGCCCGTCACCGGACCACATCGATCCGTCGACGAGCAGACGATCGGCCATCCCCACGATCTCGTCTGCCATCGGGGTTCCGAACGGCGGCTCGCCGGGCCACCAGACCGTGACCGGCAGGTCGTGAACGAGGAGTGGCGCGACGATGGCCTGGAGGTGCCGGCCCGCCTCGCCCCCGGCGGTCAGGTAGATGATCTCGGCACAGACTTCGGGGGCATCGGCCCGGGGCAGGACGCAGTGCGCCTGGATCTGGCCGTCGAGCCAGGCCGGGCCGTCGGGATCGACCGGCGAAAGGATCAGCGTCCGTGAGGGATGGCGGCCGGTCAATCTGCTGATGATCGACGCCGAGTGCTCGCCAAGTTCAGGGCGCCGAGCGACGACGACGAGGTTGAGCACGCTCGTGCGAGCCGCGATGTGACGGGCGGCCCGACCGTCACCGCTGACATCGGTCGCCAGGTCGGGCTGCGCCCAGATTCGAGCGAGCTCTTTCTCGATCCCGGCGATCGTCCTGGCCCGCGACGCCCAGCGCATGACCGGGACGCCCGGTGCCGAGTCGATCGAGGCGATCCAGCCGCCCACCGGCGGCTCGAGCATTGTCATCGCCGCTCCCCGCTCAGATTCGCCGCCAACGCCGGCCATCGGTTTCCATCAACTGGTCGGCCGCGGGCGGCCCCCAGGTGCCGGCCGCGTAGTCGGGGAATGGGGGCGCCGGCCGGCCGGCCCAGGCCTCGAGGATCGGCGTCACGATTCCCCATGCCGCCTCTGCCTCGTCGGCCCGGGTGAACAGCGACGCGTCGCCGAGGAGGGCGTCGAGGATGAGCGTCTCATAGGCATCGGGCGAGTCGACCGAGAACGCCGAGCCGTAGGTGAAGTCCATGTTGACGGTGCGGATGTCGAGCCCGAGGCCGGGCACCTTGGAGCCGAATCGGAGGAGGATTCCCTCGTCCGGCTGGACCCGGATCGCGAGAAGGTTGGGTTCGGGATCGACGGCCGCCTCACGGAAGAGGCGGTGGGGGACCGGACGGAACTGGATCGCGATTTCGGTCGCCCGCTTGGGCAGGCGCTTGCCCATTCGCAGGTAGAACGGCACGCCGGACCAGCGCCAGTCATCGATCGCGAACTTCGCCGCGACGTAGGTCTCGGTCTCGGATGCCGCGTGGACGGCGGGTTCGGATCGATAGCCGGGGACTTGCTCACCCGAGACCCAGCCCGGCCCGTACTGGCCGCGGATCACGTCGCGGTCGATCTCCGCGGGCGTCATGTCGGCGACCGCGCGCATCACCTTGACCTTCTCGTCGCGCAGGGCGTCGGCGTCCATCGTGGCCGGCGGCTCCATCGCCACCAGTGCAAGGAGCTGGAGGAGGTGGTTCTGGAGGAAGTCGCGGCTGGCGCCGGTCTCCTCGTAGAACGCCCCGCGGCCCTCGACTCCGATCGATTCCGCAACGGTGATCTGCACGTGGTCCACGTAGCGCCGATTCCAGAGCGGCTCGAAGATCCCGTTCCCAAAACGGAACACGAGCAGGTTGCGGACGGTCTCCTTGCCCAGGTAGTGGTCGATCCGGTAGACCTGCTTCTCGCGAAAGACCTTGCCCACTTCGCGATTGAGTCGGATGGCCGAGTCGCGATCGCGCCCGAACGGCTTCTCGATGACGACGCGGCGCCAGCCACCGCCGTGGACCTCGTGGTCGAGGCCGACACGTCCGAGCTGGCCGATGACGAGCGGGAACGCGGACGACTGCGTCGCGAGGTAGTACAGCCGGTTGCCGCGGGTCCCGTGGGTCTGGTCGAGCCCGTCCAGGCGCGTGGCCAGCCGCTCGAACATGCCGTCGTCGTCGAAGTCGCCCTGGTGGTAGTCGACGCGGTCCAGGAACGTGCGCACCGGCTCGGTCTCCAGCGGCACCCGGCTGAACGTCTCCAGGGCCGTGCGGGCCTCGGCGCGGAAGGACGCATCGTCGTAGTCGCGACGCCCGATGGCCACCACGCGGTATTCGTGCGGCAGGAGATTGGTCCGCCACAGCTGATAGAGGGCAGGGAGGACCTTGCGGCGGGTCAGGTCTCCCGTCGCACCGAACAGGACGAACACGTGCGGGTCCGGCACCCGCTCAAGGCGAAGCCCGTCGCGCAGGGGGTTGTGGTCCGGCTTTCGGCTGCGCCGCCGTTTGCCGTCGCGCGCGAGGCGCAGGTCCAACGCGGTCTGGGGAGCATCTCTTGCGGAGGCAGGCGTCGGCGTCTTCACGGCCACGGTCAGGTCCCGCCTGCCGTCCCTGATTGCTCGATGGCGGCGACCTTGGCCAGGCGGCGACGGTGGCGTTCCTCGCCGCTGAACCTGGCGTTCAGGAACGCAACGGCGCACTCGAAGGCGGGCTCGGCCCCGATCACGCGAGCCCCCAGTGTCAGGACGTTCATGTCGTCGTGTTCCACGCCCTGATGAGCGCTGTACGTGTCGTGGCAGACGGCCGCCCGGATGCCGCGGATCTTGTTGGCGGCCACCGACGCGCCGACGCCCGAGCCGCAGATCAGGATGCCGCGATCCGCGCTCCCGGCCAGGATCGCCGCGCCGAGGCGGACCGCAAGGTCGGGGTAGTCGTCGGTTGGATCCGACCCATCGCCGCCCAGGTCCACGAGCTCATGGCCGAGACCAGCTGCGCCGAGGCGACCCAGCAAGTCCTCCTTCAGCGCCGCTCCCGCGTGATCGGCGGCAAAGGCAATGCGCATCTCCCGACCTCCTCAGCGGTTCCGGGCCAGCCCGTGGGGCTGGTGACCCGGATCCAGCGTGGGGATCCGCCCGCGAAGCCCATCCCGCGCGACCCCACGGCCGATCTCGGCGACGCGTTCCGTGCTGAACCCGAAGTGGGCAAAGATCTGGTCCCCGGGCGCGGAAGCCCCGAAGTGGTCGATGCCGACGATGGCGCCCTCGTCGCCGGCGTAACGCTCCCATCCAAGGCTGATTCCGGCCTCCACGGTGACGCGCCGGCGGACCGCCGCAGGCAGCACCGACTCACGGTAGGCGACCTCCTGCGCCTCGAACCGCTCCCAGCAGGGGAGCGACACGACCCGGGTCGCGATCCCCTCGGCCTCGAGCGTCTCGGCCGCCCCGAACGCGAGCTGCAGTTCCGAGCCGGTCGCGATGAGGATGAGCTCCGGTGCACCACCGCGTGCCTCCGAGGAGGCCGCGCGCAGCACGTACCCGCCCCGGGCGACGCCGTTCCGTGCCAGCTCGGCCGTCCCGGGCAGCGTCGTCAGTTTCTGGCGAGTGAACGCCAGAGCCACCGGTCCGTCTCCCCGCTCCACGGCCATCCGCCAGGCCGCGGCCGCCTCGTTGGCATCGCCGGGGCGCACGAACCACAGGTTGGGAATGGCGCGCAGGGCCGCGTAGTGCTCAACCGGCTGATGGGTGGGCCCGTCCTCGCCGAGGCCCACCGAATCGTGCGTCCAGACGTAGATCACGTGGAGGCCGGCGATGGCGGCAATCCGCACCGAGCCGCGCATGTAGTCGCTGAAGGTCAGGAAGGTCGCGCAGTAGGGCACGAACCCGCCGTGATAGGCAATGCCATTCGTGATTCCGCCCATGCCGTGCTCCCGGACGCCGAACCGGAGATTGCGGCCGGCCTCGTCCGCGCTGAAATTGGCGGCGCCCTTGATGTCGGTCAGGTTGGATTCCGAGAGGTCGGCCGCGCCACCAAACAATTCCGGGACCGGTTCCGCGAGCGCCTGGATCGCGTCCTGGCTGGCGTTGCGGGTGGCGACGGCGGTTCCGGTTTCGTAGGTTGCCAGGCCGTTGTCCCAGCCCGTGGCCGGCTCGCCGTTCAGGCGTCGACGCAGTTCGGTCGCACGGTCCGGGTATGCCCCTGCGTAGGCATCCATCCGCGCGTCCCAATCGCTTGCCTGCTCTTCGCCTCGGGCGATCGCCTCGCGGAAGATCGTCAGGGCATCCGCGGGGATCGCGAACTGCGCGTCCGGATCCCAGCCGTAGGCCTCCTTCGTCAGGCGGACCTCGTCCGGGCCGAGCGGCGCCCCGTGGGCCTTCTGGGTGTCCTGCTTGTTGGGGCTGCCGAACCCGATGTTCGTCCGAACGGCGATCAGGCTGGGCCGCGGATCCTCGCGGGCCGCGTCGATGGCTGCACCGATCGCCGTCGTATCGGTGCCGTCCACAACCCGCTGCGTGTGCCAGCTGTATGCGTCGAAGCGCTGCAGGACGTCCTCGGACCAGGCCATTGCCGTTGGTCCGTCGAGCTGGATGTTGTTGTCGTCGTAAAGAACGATGAGTTTGCCGAGACGCACATGGCCGGCCAGGCTCGCGGCCTCCGAGGCGACGCCCTCCTGGAGGTCGCCGTCCGAGCAGATCACGTACGTTCGATGATTCACGATCTCATGGCCGTCCCGATTGAACTCTGCGGCGAGGCGCCGCTCGGCGATCGCCATGCCGACGCCATTTGCAAATCCCTGACCCAGCGGCCCGGTGGTCGCCTCGACACCCGGGGTGAGGCCGAATTCGGGATGGCCCGGCGTGCGCGAGCCCCACTGTCGAAACGCCATCAGGTCGTCCAGCGAGACGTCGTAGCCGGTCAGATGAAGGAGCGAATAGAGGAGCATCGAGGCGTGGCCCGCGGACAGGACGAACCGGTCGCGGTCCGGCCAGGCCGGGTGCGTCGGGGCGTGGCGCAGGTACCTGGTCCACAGCACGAAGGCCATGGGTGCCGCGCCCATCGGCGCGCCGGGGTGGCCCGAATTGGCCCTCTGGACGCCGTCGATCGAGAGCGTCCGGATCGTGTCGATGGCCAGGCGCTCGAGGGACGGTGGTGCGAGGGTCATCGGGTCGGGCTCTCCGTGCAGGCGGGACGGGGATGTCGGCATCGTACATCGGTCGTCGGCGGCAGCACGTTGCCTTCAGGGGGCCGACCCTCACCCGTCGGACCCGGCTACCATCGGCGCGATGGCTTCGCAGCAACGGCCCGTCCAGCCTCGTCGCCCGCGTGTCATCGTGCTCGGCGACCTCATGGTGGACGTCGTCATGGCGCCGGGGCGGGCGCTGGAATCCGGGACGGACGTTCCCGGCCGCGTGCGCCTGCGCCAGGGCGGATCCGCGGCCAACACGGCCGTCTGGCTGGCGCGACTCGGGGTGCGAGCCGAGCTCGTCTGCGCGGTCGGCCGCGACCGCGCCGGCAGGGCACTCGTCGATTCCGTTCGGGGCGACGGTGTGATCGTCCGCGGTCCGCGGGTCGCCGGCTCGCCGAGCGGACGCATCGGCGTCGTCGTGGCGCCGGGCGGCGAGCGCTCCTTCGTCGCCGACCGGGGTGCCGCCGATGACCTCGACGCCGCCGACCTGCGTCCGGCGTGGTTCGAGCGGATCGATCTTCTGCACCTTCCCGCCTACTCCCTGCTGGGGCTGTCGCTCGGAGCTGCGGGGCGGCGGGCGGTCTCACTTGCGCGTGCGGCCGGGGGGATGGTGACCGTGGACCTGTCCTCGAGCGGACCGCTGCTCGCCGACGGCCGGCGCGCGGCGCGCGACCTGATTCGGAGCGTGGCACCGGACTTGATCTTCGCAACCGTCGCCGAGGTGACGGCGTTCATCGGCTCTGCGTCGCCCGAGGTCCTCCTCGACATTGCGCCGGCCGCCGTGATCAAGCGCGGGGCACAGGGCGCGACCATCGTGGCCACGGACGGCGACCACCGACTGCGCTTCGAGGTTGCCACGCGGCCGATCGCGGCCACGGACACAACGGGTGCCGGCGACGCGTTCGACGCGGGGTTCATCGTCGGCTGGCTGGCAGCCCTGGCTGCGGGACGACCGACGGCGGGAGCACTCCAGCAGGCGGCGCTCGCAGGTCATCGCGTGGCCGCGCGCCACCTGGTCCGCGACGTCGGAGACCTGCCGCTGCTCTGACGACCGGACCGCGCGCTACGCTGTCGGTATGACCAGCCGCGCCAGCCAGCTCCACGGCCTCTCCGCAGTTCTCGACCTCTCTGCGGAGGTCGCCGACGGGATCGCCGAGGGCCGTCCGCTGGTCGCGCTGGAATCCACGCTGATCAGTCACGGCCTCCCATACCCCGCGAACATCGAGGTCGCGCGTGCGTCTGAGGCCGCCGTTCGCGAGAGCGGTGCGGTGCCGGCGACCGTTGCGCTCCGCGACGGACGGGTCCTCGTGGGCCTGGACGACGCGGCCATCGAGGCGCTGGCGACGGCCCTCCCCGGGAGCGTTCGAAAGGCCGCGCGACCCAGCCTCGCGGTCGCGCTTGCAGCGGGCGGATGGGCCGCAACGACCGTGTCGGCGACGATGATCGCAGCGCGTGCGGCCGGCATTCACGTGTTCGCCACGGGTGGGATCGGCGGTGTCCACCGCGGTGCGCTCGGCCGCCCGGATTCGACCACCGCCCCGACCCTCGACATCTCATCCGATCTCGAGGAACTGGGCCGCACGCCGATCGCGGTCGTCTGCGCCGGCCCGAAGGCGATCCTCGATGTTCCGGCCACTCTCGAGTACCTGGAGACCCGTGGGGTGCCGGTCATCTCGATCGGCCAGGAGGATCTGCCCGGGTTCTACGCCCGGTCCAGTGGAATCCGCTCGCCGCACAGCTTCGCGGACGTGGGGACGGCCGCCGCTGTCGTTGCCCGCCAGCTGACCCTGGGCCTGGGCGCGGGCATCCTCGTCTGCGTTCCGGTTCCTGCGGCTGCGGCCCTGCCCGAAGGCGTGGCCCGCGATGCGGTGGAGCGGGCGATTGCCGAGGCCGAGGCGGCGGGTGTCGACGGGCCCGCCCTCACCCCGTGGTTGCTCGCCCGGATCGCCGAGATCACCGACGGCGCGTCCATCCGGGCGAACACCGCACTCATCGTCAACGACGCGCGAATCGCCGGTCGTCTCGCCGTCGCCCTCGACCACCTCGACTGACGTCGGGCCCGACCGCCCAATCGAGTTTGGCCGGTTGGCCGCGACGTACGCGACGGCGCTCGTCGACGGTGTTCGATGGTTGTCTTCCATCGGTTCGACGGCTACCGGCCCAACACCGGTGGCGCGCTATACTCCCCGCCTCCGATCCGCCGCGTCCTCGGGGGACCCATGTCCGCGTCCATCAGCGCTCCTGCGATCGAGGTCCGCGACCTGCACCGGGTCTACGACGCCAAGCCGGCCCCGGTCGTCGCGCTGCGCGGTATCGATCTCGAGGTTCGTCCGGGCGAGTTCTTCGGCCTCCTGGGCCCGAACGGTGCCGGCAAGACGACGCTGATCAAGATCCTGACGACGCTTCTCCTGCCGAGCAGTGGAACGGCGAGGGTCTTCGGCTTCGATGTGGTCAACGAGACCACGCAGATCCGGCGGATCATGAACATGGTCGCCGGCGGCGAGCAATCCGGCTACGGGATTCTCACCGTCCGCGAGCAGCTCTGGATGTTCAGCCAGTTCTACGGCCTCACTCGGGGCGACGGTTGGCGCCGTGTCGACGAACTGATCGACGCCGTCGGTCTCGGCGAACAACGCGTGCAGCGGGTCAGCACGCTGTCCACCGGTGAGCGTCAGAAGATGAACATGGTCCGCGGCCTGCTCAACGATCCGTGGATCTTCTTTCTCGACGAGCCGACGCTCGGCCTTGACGTGTCAGCCGCTCGCGGGATCCGGGAGCTGATTCTCGACTGGAAGGGCGCGGTCGACGGTCGGACCGTGTTGCTCACGACGCACTACATGGCCGAGGCGGACGAGTTGTGCGAGCGGATTGCGATCGTCGATCATGGACGAATCCTCGCGATCGGCACCCCCGCCGAACTCAAGCGACGGGTCCAGGCCGAGTCGATCTTCCGCCTCGAAGTGGATCGACTCGACCACGGACCCGGCTCCCTGGCTCGACTGCCCGGTGTCCTGAGCGCGGCAGCGGCGAGTGCCGGCGAGCTCGACGCCGAGCGTCAGACCGTCGCCGTCAACCTGGTCCTCGAGGATGACGCCGCCCTGAGTGGCGTCGTTGGCGCGCTGAGTGGTCTCGGGTCGCAGATCCTCGCGCTGCGCAAGTCCGAGCCGACGCTCGAGGACGTGTTCGTCGAGCTGGTCGGCCGTGGGTTTGACGCCCAGGAGGGGTCCAACGCCCCGGAGGCGGGGGGGCCCGACGACGCCGTTCAAGGCGAGCCGGCCGTGGAGGCACATTCAGGATGAGCGCCTTCGTTCGGCGGGAGGGTGGGAGTCCCCTCGAGTCGGCGACCTGGACGTCTCGCCAGGTCTTCATGACCAACCTGCGGACCGTGGGCGGCCGAGCCTACCCGCGGGTCACCGGCATGTTTCGTGAGAAGTCGTGGGTCTTCTTCGAGATCCTGTTGCCGTTCCTTGCGACGTCCGCGTTCGTCTTCGTCTACCGCGCCGTCGAAGCGCCCCGCGAGTACATCGGCTTCGTCGTGATCGGCGGGGCGATGACCGCGTTCTGGCTGAATGTCATCTGGATGATGGCCCAGCAGCTGTGGTGGGAGAAGAGCCAGGGCAACCTCGAGCTGTACTTCGCCGCCCCGATGTCGATCACGGCCGTGCTGTTTGGCATGGCGTTCGGCGGCTTCGTGATGAGCTCGGGGCGTGCCGTCGCGGTCCTCGTGGTCGCGACCGCCCTGTACGGCGTCGAGTTCGCGATTGACCAATGGCTGCTCCTCGGCGGCGTCTTTCTCCTCACGATGTCGGCCCTGTACGGCCTCGGGATGGTCCTCGCCAGCCTCTTCCTGATGTGGGGCCGCGAGGCCTGGCACCTGACCCAGCTGATGATCGAGCCGGTGTACTTCGTATCCGGCCTGAACTTCCCCGTCGCCCGACTCGGCTTGCTGGGCGCCGTCGCGATCTCGACGCTCCCGTTGGCCGTGGGGCTCGACGCGATGCGCCAGTTGGCATTTGCAGGCGCTCCTTACCCCGAGGGCACGCCGGCCCCGGAGGTCGAGGTGCTCATCCTCATCGCGATGACGGTCGTCCTCCTGGCCATTGCCCGCTGGAGCCTGGCCAAGCTGGAGCGGATGGCCCGGCGGGACGGCAAGCTGTCGATCCGATGGCAGTAGGCACGCCGTCGCGGCCCGTCGGTGCGCCGCCAACTCCGGGCCTCGGGGTCTACGACGCGGCGCGCGACGCGGGCGGGTCCTGGGCCGTGATGCGCGGGTTCGTCACGTCGGTCCGCCTCGGCTGGCAGATGGAGGCGAACTGGACGGACCCGCTGCTGTTCGTCATCTATTCGGTCGCCAAGCCGGTGTCATCGGCGCTGATCCTCGTGTTCATGCTGGAGGTCATCGCCGGCGAGGCCGGCCGCTCCTTCCGGTCCTTCGTGGTGATCGGCAGCGCGCTATGGGCCTTCGTCATGAGTGGGATTGCCGGGCTGGCGTGGGCGATCCTCGACGATCGCGAGCGCTACCGGATGCTCAAGTACCTGTACGTGAGCCCGACGAACTTCCTTGTCGTGGTGCTCGGCCGCGGCGTCGCGCGACTCGCCGTGGGTGCGGTCGGGGCCGTCATCACCCTCGCCGTCGGCGTGGTCGTGCTCGGCGTCCCGTTCGACATCGCGGCCATCGACTGGCCGCTCCTGATCATCTCGATCGCGATCGGTGTCGTCGCGATCACCGCGCTGGCGGTCGTCATGGCGGCGATCTGCATCCAGACGCGGATGGAGTCGTGGTCCTACCCGGAAGCTGCCGCCGGCGCCCTGTTCCTCGTGTCGGGTGCCGTGTTCCCCGTGGCCGTGCTTCCGGGCCCCGTTCAGGCCATCGCGCTCGTCAACCCGCTGACCTGGTGGATCGTCGGCATGCGCGACGCCCTGTTCCCCGGTGGGATCAGCTCCGTCGGTGGGATCGGCACGGTGTTCCGGGAGTGGTTCGGGCACGCATCGCCGGCGCCGAACGAGACGATCCTCGCCTTGCTCGCGACGGGGGCGCTCGCTACACTCGGCGCGAACGTGATCTTCCGCGTGAGCGAGCATCGGGCCAAGGACCGGGGGCTGCTGGACCGGACGACGGGTTCATAGCCGGGGAGGCGCGATGCGAATCTACGAGGGCAGCCCGCGCCAGGATTTCGAGGAAGTCTTCCGCTCGATCGGCCTGTTCATCGACCAGCGCGCGATGCGCGACATCATGCTGGTCGAGGCTCCGGACGGCTTCATCGTCCAGGGATTGGTCGCCACCGGCGCGGCCGGCGGGACATGGTCCGACTCGATGGGACAGGTGTCGAAGGAAACCCTCACGTTCCTCGACGACGATATCGCGCGCTTCATGGAGGAGGCGCTCGAGCGCCGCGGCCGCAGCGAGCCCCCGCCCGAATCGGGCGTTTCGGGGTACTATGAGCAGGCGTTTCGGGTCATCGGCCGGTACATGGACGAGCAACGCCCACGGGACACCTTCTTCTTCGAGCAGGACGGCGCATTCGTCATCCGGTTGTTGATGGGAGGCCAGGCCGGCAGCAAGCACGTTCTCGCCGAATTCACACGCGACGACATCGCCGAGATGGTCGCTCGCGGACCGACGTACAGACACGGAGACACCGCGTCCGGTAGTACCGCCAAAGCATGACCAGGAGCGCGGCAAGCACAGGAGGCACGCACCAATGAAGGCCATGAAGACCGTCGCAGTCGCCCTGGGGATCACCCTCGGCGCCCTCGTGATCATTCCGCTCCTCGTCCTCGGAGGCCTGTTCATCTGGCTCAAGTTGACCGAGGAGTCCGATGAAGAGACCCTCGAGCTCGACGGGGACGGCGCCTGATCGACGCGCCGCCACCGCTCCAGCAGAGCGAGACGCCCGCCGGACAACCGGCGGGCGTCGGCACGTCCGGCACCTCAGGCACGTCCGGCACCATGCGGCGATCCCCGATCGGTGGCTCGGGTCCACGCGTGCCGGTGCGAGCTGCCTGATGACCCCGCGTGCGTCCACAGGCCCGCCGATCGCGATCCTCGTCGACTACGACGGGACGATCGCGCTGACCGACGTCACCGACACCGTCATGGCCGAGCACGTCCCGGCAATCTGGGAGGAGGCGGCCGCCCGATACGACGCCGGGCTGATGGGGTCGCGCCGGCTCATGGAGTGGGAGATCTCGCTCATCGAAGCCGACCCGGCGAAGCTCCTGGCGACGGCCGCCGCGCAGCCACACGACCCGGGTTTCGTTCCGCTGGTGCGCCGGGCGGAGGCGGCGGGGATCCCGGTCGAGGTCGTGAGCGATGGCTTCGGCTACTACATCGGACCGGCGATGGCGGCTCTCGGCATTCCGGAGGTGCGCGTGGCGACGGCGAGAACAACGTTCGTCGGGCGGAAGCCGCAGATCGAGTTCCCGAACGGCCATCCTGCCTGTTTCGTCTGCGGCACCTGCAAACGCTCGAGGGTGGAGGCGTACCAGGCCGAGGGGCGGCTGGTCGTGTTCATCGGAGATGGCGAGAGCGATCGGTACGCCGCCGGCTACGCGGATGTCGTCTTTGCGAAGCGCTCGCTCGTCCCGATCTGCGTTGCGGCCGGCTGGCCGTTCCGGCGCTGGACCGAATTGGCCGAAGTCGACGCCTGGCTGGCCGAGACGATCGATGCATGGGAGGCCGATCCCTCGAGCCTGATGGCCCGGCGTCGCGCCGCCCCGTTCTGCGGCCCCGAGGTCTGGGGCGAGGGACGGTTCGACCCGCCTGGATCCTGATCCGGCGGCGAGTCGGATCCAGCGCCCGTCAGGTCCGCACGATCCCCTTCAGCGGGACGACGAAGATCGTGGCGCCGGCGTGCTGGACCACCGATGCGCGCCAGTCCTTGAGTCGTTCGAGCAGGACAAGGGGTATTTCGACCTCCTCGCCCATGCAGGTCTTCTCGAAGATGTCGATGACCTCGGCCTCCTGGTGGTCTTCGATCGCCACGAGCAGGGTCGAGTTGTCCTGGCGCAGGAATCCGCCCATCGAGTGCAGCACGGTCGCCCGGTGGTTGGCCTCATTGAGCGCATTCAGAGCGCCATCGACGTGATCGTCGCGGACTACCGCGACCAGCAGCAGGCTCATCGGCGCCTCCCTTCCCGCGGCGGATCGTCGATCGCCGGCACCTGCCATGATGCCCGGAGTCGGCCAGTCGCGCGCAGCGCCTGCCTGGGTACCTATTGACCGGGTGGTCCGCTGGCCGGTGTGATTCGTGATAGCATGACACCATGAGCCGCACCACTATCACCATCGACGAGGAAGTCCGCCGCCGTCTGCGCCGGATCGCAGCGGAACGCGGCGTCTCGATGGCGACGATCATCCGTGAGGCGATCGACGAGAAGGCCGACCGCCTGGCGCCGCGGCCACGAAGTCTCGGGATCGGCGCGTCCGGGACCGCGGGCACGGCCCGTCGCAGCGGCGAGGAGTGGCCCGAGCCTCGATCGTGGCGCTGATCCTCGACACCGGTCCGCTCTATGCCGCCCTTGATCGGTCCGACGCCGATCACGCCGCCTGTCGAGCCCTCATCGAAGGTGCGAACGAGCCCCTCGTCATCCCCGCACCGGTCCTCGTCGAAGTCGACTATTGGATCCAGCAGCGTCTCAACCCGGGTGCGCTGGTGGCCCTCCTCGACGACATCAGCGCCGGAGCGTTCGTGGTCGCCGACCTGGTGGCGGCTGATTACGCGCGGGTCGGCGACCTCTGCGATCGCTACGCCGATGCCGACATCGGGTTCGTGGACGCGGCCGTCCTCGCGATCGTCGAGCGATTCAACGAATCGAAGCTGGCGACGCTCGATCGCCGTCACTTCGGCCTGCTCCGGCCCCGCCACCGGGACTCGATCGAGCTGCTCCCGGCCTGACGATCGCTCTGCGCGTGGCCGGGTTGCCCTGAGTCGCACGTTCCGGTAGCATTGGAAAAACCCCCGGAGGACCTGACCCGTGGCGAAGTATGTCTTTGTGACCGGAGGCGTGACCTCCTCTCTCGGCAAAGGCATCACCGCCGCCAGCATCGGTCGGCTGCTCAAGGCACGCGGCCTGACCGTCTCCGTCCTGAAGCTCGATCCGTACATCAACGTGGATCCGGGCACGATGAGCCCGTACCAGCATGGCGAGGTGTTCGTCACCGACGACGGCGCCGAGACGGACCTCGACCTGGGTCACTACGAGCGGTTCATCGACGAGAACCTGACCCAGCTCAGCAACATCACGACGGGCCGCATCTACCAGTCGGTCATCGCCAAGGAGCGGCGAGGCGACTACCTCGGCGGCACGGTCCAGGTGATCCCGCACATCACGAACGAGATCAAGGAGCGGATCCAGCGCGTCGCCCGCCAGGGCGACCCGGATGTCGTCATCGTCGAGGTCGGCGGAACGGTCGGCGACATCGAAAGCCTGCCGTTCCTCGAGGCCATCCGCCAGCTGCGCAAGGACGTCGGCCGAGCCAACGTCCTGTACGTCCATGTGACCCTCCTCCCAACGCTGGCCGCCACCGGCGAACTCAAGACCAAGCCGACCCAGCACTCGGTCAAGGAGCTGCGCGGCATCGGCATCCAGCCGGATGTCATCGTTCTGCGCTCGGACATGCCGGTGCCCGATGAGATCCGCGAGAAGATCGCCCTGTTCACGGACGTGGACATCGATGCCGTCATCCCGGCCGCGACGGCCGAGACCATCTACGAGGTCCCGCTCCAGTTCGAGGCCTTCGGCCTGGGCCGCCTCATCGTTCGCGAGCTTGGGCTCGGCGATCCCGAGGCTGTGCCGGACCTCGAAGGCTGGCGCGCGCTCGTTGAGCGGATCAAGCGCCCGAAACCGGTCCTCGAGATCGCCCTCGTCGGGAAGTACATCGAGCTCCCCGACGCCTACCTCTCCGTCACGGAAGCGCTTCGCCACGCTTCATGGGCGCACGAGGTGGACGCCGAGATCCGCTGGGTCGATTCCGAGGCTCTGACGAAGGAGAACCTCCACGAGCGCCTCGGTGGCGTCGCCGGGATCCTCGTCCCGGGCGGGTTCGGCCATCGCGGGATCGAGGGCAAGGTCCTCGCCGCCCACTTCGCCCGCGATCACAAGGTGCCCTACCTGGGACTGTGCCTCGGCCTCCAGTGTGCGGTGATCGAGTTCGCCCGAGAGGTGGTCGGGACAAAGGACGCCAACTCGACCGAGTTCGACATGTTCACCGAGCATCCGGTCATCGACTTCATGCCGGACCAGCGCGACATGGAGGACAAGGGCGGGACGATGCGTCTCGGCCTGTACCCGGCGAAGCTGACCCCCGGCTCCAAGGCTGCGGCAGTCTACGGCCAGGAAGTGATCTACGAGCGGCATCGCCATCGCTTCGAGGTGAACAATCGCTATCGCCAGACCCTCGAGAGCGCCGGGATGATCCTGTCCGGCCAATCGCCGGACGGCCGCCTGGTGGAGATCGTGGAGCTGAAGGACCACCCGTGGTTCGTGGCCTCGCAGTTCCATCCCGAGTTCAAGTCGCGGCCGGAGCGCCCGCACCCGTTGTTCGATGGGTTCGTGACCGCGGCCCTCGCCGTCCGCGAGGGCCGGGTGCCGGAGTTTGCGGCCCGACGGCAAGCGCACAAAGCCGAGGATGCCCCGAACGCGATCGCCGCCGCGGTCGACGAGGCACGCCCGGCGCGCTGAACGCGAAATCGAGCCAGCGGTCGCAGGCAATCGCGAGTCGCGGGCACTCGCGATACGCTGCGTGCGGCCGATCCCTGACCCGCGGCGTAGAATTCCCGGCGACCCCTGCCTCAGGAGCCCCAAACGATGAAGATCTTTCTCGACACCGCCGACATCGACGAAATCCGTACCGCTGCGCGGTGGGGCATCCTTGACGGGGTGACCACCAACCCGAGCCTCTATGCGAAGGTCGGCGGCTCGTACGACGAGATCCTCGCCGAGGTCTGTCGGATCACCTCGGGGCCCGTTTCGGCCGAGGTCATCGCCGATGACGTCGAGGGGATGCTGACGGAGGGCCGTCACTTCGCCAAGATCGCGCCGAACATCGTGGTCAAGGTGGCGATGAGCGAGAACGGCCTCGAGGCGATCAGCCGCTTCGCCGAGGAAGGCATCAAGACGAACTGCACGCTGATCTTCACGGCGAACCAGGGACTCCTCGCGGCCAAGGCGGGCGCCAGCCTGATCAGCCCGTTCGTGGGCCGTCTCGACGACATCAACCAGGACGGGATGATCGTCATTCGCGAACTCGTGGAGATCTTTGCGATCCACGAGATCGAGTCGGAGGTCCTCGCGGCCTCCATCCGGAATCCGCTCCACATGACCCAGGCCGCGCTGGCCGGCGCCCATGTCGCGACCCTGCCGTTCAAGGTCCTCCAGCAGATGGTTCACCACCCTCTGACCGACAAGGGCATCGTGCAGTTCAAGAAGGACTGGGAGTTGGCCCGCGCCGAGGCAGCCGCTCGCAGCTGAGCCGACCACGCGCGCCGAGGCAGCCGCTCGCAGCTGACCCGACCACGCGGACGGCTGGCCCGACCGCATCGTCCCTCACGGTCTTGTGTTGTTTGCCAGTCAACATCTGTTCGCCCAAGAGCCTTGAAACACGTCAGGTGCCCACGGAAGCGAAGGATCGAGCGGTGCTCCGCGACGATCGTTGACTCACACGCAACAAGTGTGGACGAAACGGACGGTCCGGTGGACCCGCTCGCCGACGCGAGGCGCTACAGCACGTTGGTGTTGACTGGCAGTCACGGCCGAGCCGCTCAGAAAGTTCAAACGCGCCCTCGACACGCTACGCCGCTTCACAATCGAGCCTGATTGACGTGGCCTGAACGGGTCGCTATGCTCCCTCTGTTCCCACCGGCCCACGCAGCGGAGCGATTCCGCGCGAAACCCCGGCCAGTGCCCACCCGCAGGTGACCCCAACCCCATGCCCAACGGTCCCGAGTACCGCACACGCAATCGTCGGCCTCGCCGCCGCAACCCCGTCGGTCGAGCGCCGGTCAGTGAAGTCGAGGAGATGCAGGAGGTCGAGGCCGCCCGTCAGCGGAACGATCTCGACATCAGCGACCTGCGCGAGATGAGCGTCACGGAGCTCAAGCAGGTCTCTCGTGAGCTCGAGCTCGAGCCGGCAACCGCCGACCGCAAGGACGATCTCGTCGATCGCATCCTCCAGCGACAGACCGAACGAGCCGGCCACGCCTACGCGTCGGGCATTCTCGACATCGTCGACGAGGGCTTCGGGTTCATGCGTCGCCACGGCCTGTTGCCCAGCCCGGAGGACGTGTACGTCAGTTCCAGCCAGGTCCGCCGCTTCGGCCTGCGGATCGGCGACCGAATCTCGGGCGCCGTCCGCGTTCCGCGTGACGGGGAGAAGTTCTGGGGCATGCTCCGGGTCGATTCGGTCAACGGCGTGGACACCGAGACGGCTCGCCGCCGGCCCGTCTTCGGGGACCTCACGCCGGTTCACCCGGATGTCCTGATCAACCTGGAGACGGACCCAAAGAACCTGAGCCAGCGCCTGGTCAACCTCGTCAATCCGATCGGCAAGGGTCAGCGCGCACTCATCGTGAGCCCGCCGAAGGCCGGCAAGACGATGCTGCTCAAGCAGATCGCCAATGGCATCAGCGCCAACTACCCGGACATCCTCCTGATGGTCGCGCTCATCGGTGAGCGGCCCGAAGAAGTCACCGACATGCGTCGGAGCGTCAAGGGCGAGGTCATCAGCTCCACGTTCGACGAGCCCACTGAAAACCACACCCACGTCGCCGAAATGGCCCTCGAGATCGCCAAGCGGCAGGTCGAGACCGGCCGCGACGTCGTGATCCTCCTGGACTCGATCACCCGCCTCGCGCGGGCCTACAACCTGGCCCTTCCGCCGTCCGGCCGGACACTGTCGGGTGGGATCGACCCGATCGCGCTCTATCCCCCCAAGCGGTTCTTCGGCGCCGCTCGGAATATCGAAGAGGGTGGGTCGCTGACGATCATCGGCACCTGCCTCGTCGAGACCGGTTCGCGCATGGACGACGTCATCTACGAGGAGTTCAAGGGCACCGGCAACTCGGAGCTCATTCTCGATCGAAAGCTCGCCGAGAAGCGGATCTTCCCGGCGATTGACGTCCAGCGCTCGGGGACCCGCCGCGAGGAGCTGCTCCTCGAAGAGGGCACCCTCAAGATGGTCTGGACGATGCGCCGGATGCTGTCGGCGGTCGGGACAAACGAGGGAATCGAGCTGCTGCTGAACCGGATTGCCAAGACCGATTCGAACGCGCAGTTCCTCGCCACCCTGACCAAGAGCCTCGACAGCTAATCGGGCCGGCGGTCGGGCCGGCGGTCGGGTTCGGCCCGAGCCATCCGAGTTTGCGTTTGCGGGATTGGGAATCGTCTGCTAGGGTTCGCCCCGACGTCGGCGTCCACCTGGAGGAAGGTGGGCCTCGGCCGCGGAGGAGAGAAACCCCAGCTCGACACGCGACCAACGGACGGTCCATCCCCGGACCCTCGCGCCCCTGTCAGCGCCCGGACCGTCCATCGTCAGGAGAACGTATTGCCGAAGGCTCCGGCCGGCATGCGGCGGATGATTGACCGCCTGCGCCCCGGCCAGAACACCCGATCCACCAGCGCCACACGTTTCCATCAGCGGAGCGTTGGTGTTGCGCGCACCATCGTTGCGCGTGTCGAGCTGCCAGCCACCCCGAGCCGCCCCGGTACCGGTAGCGTCTCATGGGCGGCACGCGTGCGCGGTGGGCTCTCCATGCGCCTGCACTCCGAGCGCGTTGTCCCCATCGGCGCTGCGGCCATCCTGCTGGTCGCATCGGTGCTCAGCTACGCTCCGGCTCCCAGCGCGGGCGAAAACCAGGGCGGACCGGTGGCGCTCGGCTCGGAGCCTCGTCTCGCGGTCGGCGGATCGAACGAGCTCCAGTTCGAGCCGGTTGCTGCCGGTGATGAATCGTATGCCCCGATTGAGGTCGCTGGCCTTCTCGGTGGGCGCGAGGTCACGACGCCCGCCTCCGGGCCCGGCCCACTGGTCGAGCCGGGTGCCCAGTCCGAGCCGCAGGTCGATGGCGCATTCCTCGACGACGGGACGCTGCTGAAACCGATTGCCGTCGACACCTCGATCGCCGACTCCTCGGGCATGCTCGAGCGCTACAAGGTTCAGTCTGGAGACACGCTGGTCGGCATCGCCGACAAGTTCGACGTTTCGATGATGACGGTCTGGTGGGCCAACAAGCTTTCGTCCAAGAACGACCTCAAGGTCGGTCAGGTCCTGGTCGTACCGCCGGTCACGGGTCTCGTTGCGACCGTCAAGGAAGGCGACACGCTCGAAGGGCTGGCCAAGACCTACGGAATCGATCCGGCTGAGATCGTCGAGACCAACCAGCTTGATGACCCGACCCTCGTGATCGGCCAGACGGTGATCCTGCCCGGCGCCGCCGGTGCCGGCATCCCGACGCCCAAGCCGACGCCCAAGCGAGTCGTATCGAGCAGTGGGAATGCGCGTGCACCGGTCACCTATTCCGGTGGCGCCTTTGTCTGGCCGGTCGTGGGTGGCAACAACTACATCAGCCAGTACTTCCGCTACGGCCACTACGGGCTCGATATCGCCGCAACCTACGGATCGACGGTTCGCGCCGGCGCAGCGGGCACGGTGCTCTATGCGGGTTGGCGCAGCAACGGCGGCGGCTACCAGGTATGGATCGGCCATGGGTCCGGGTTGTACACGACGTACAACCACATGGCCGGGGTGTCGGTGGGTACCGGCCAGGGCGTCGCCAGGGGCCAGCAGGTTGGTCGCGTCGGGTCGTCCGGCTATGCGACCGGGCCGCACCTCCACTTCGAGGTCTGGACGGGCCCAATCTGGAACGGCGGCTCCAGGGTCAACCCGCTCCGCTACTTCTAGCCAGCAACCGTCCCGTCGCGAACGGGCGTCGCTGGTTCTGACGACGCAGGCTTCCGCGCGGCGCCGCTGCCATCGATTGCCGGCCCGTCCGGACCCCATGAGAAGATTGCATCCAATGTTCCTCGACCGCGTGAAGATCTGGGTCGGCGCCGGCGCCGGTGGAGACGGCGCCGCCACGTTTCGACGCGAGGCACACGTCCCGCGTGGTGGACCCGACGGCGGCGATGGCGGCCGGGGCGGTTCGATCTCGCTGACCGTCGATGCGGGTCAGACGATGCTGCGCGACTACCAGAACCGCCACCACTTCCGCGCCGAGCCCGGCGGTGGCGGTACGCGCTCCCGTCGCCACGGCAAGGCCGGCGACGACCTGCTGCTCACGGTGCCGCCGGGGACGGCGGTCTTCGACGATGCGACCGGCGAGCTGATCGCCGATCTCATCAGCGTGGAGCAGACCGTGCAGATTGCCCGGGGCGGTCGCGGCGGTCTGGGCAACACGCACTTCAAGACGCCCACGCACCAGGCGCCCCGCCACGCCCAGCGCGGGGAGCCCGGTGAGGAGCGCTGGATCCGCCTCGAGCTTCGGCTGATCGCCGACGTGGGCCTGGTGGGCCTGCCCAACGCCGGCAAGTCCACGCTGCTCGCCGCCCTCACGGCGGCGCGCCCGAAGATCGCCGACTATCCGTTCACCACGCTCGAGCCGAACCTCGGGGTGATGGACCTCGGCGATCTCGATGAGCGACGCCCGACGATCGCCGACGTTCCCGGTCTGATCGAAGGCGCCAGCGCGGGCGCCGGCCTTGGTCACGCGTTCCTGCGCCATGTCGAGCGGACCCGAATCCTCGTGCACGTCGTCGACGGCGCGTCGCGCGACCCGGAGTGGGACCACCAGGTCATCCGCGACGAGCTGGCAGCGCACGATCCGGCGCTGTTGCAGAAACCGATGATTGTCGTCGTGAACAAGCTCGACCTCCCGGCGGCCGAACGGGCCTGGCCGGTCTTCCGGGCGGCACGTGCCGCGGAGGGGCTCGCCACGGTGGCCATCTCCGCGGCCACCGGGGCCGGAGTCGAGGACCTTCGCACGGGCCTGGCCGAACTGCTGCCTGATCCCGACGACGACGATGCCGGGCCGGAGCCGGCCGGCGTCGTCGTCCACCGAATCGAGGCCAGGCACGACGGTTTTGTCGTCGAACCCGACGCCGACGGCGTCCTGCGTGTTCGAGGCCAGCGGATCGAACGGCTCGCCAATCAGACCAACTTCGATGTCGACGAATCGGCGGAGCGCTTCCAGCGCGACCTGGCTCGTCTCGGTGTCGATAGCGAGCTCCGACGGGCCGGCGTGCGCGACGGCGACCTCGTGCGGATCGGCCGGATCGAGCTCGAATGGGGCGCCAACCGCTGGGAGGAGGGGTGAGCGGCGGCCGTTCGACGCCGTCGGGCGCCGTCGGCGTCCTCGGCGGCACCTTTGACCCGATCCACCTCGGCCACCTCCTGCTCGCCGAACAGGCCCGAGATGCACTCGCGCTTGCTCGTGTCCTGTTCGTTCCCGCGTCCCGGCCGCCACATCGGGCCGTCGACGGACTCACGCCGGCCGGCCAGCGAGCGTCGATGGTGGCGCTTGCCGTTGCCGACGAGCCGCAGTACGAGCTTTGCCGCGCCGAACTCGACCGCCCCGGACCCTCGTACACGGCGGATACGCTCGAAGCGCTCCGCGACGAACTCGGGTCGGACCTCGTGCTGATCCTCTCGGCCGAGTCGTTTCGCACGCTGCCGACCTGGCGGGAGCCGCGCCGGATCCTCGAAGCCGCTCGTCTCGCCGTTCTTCCACGGGGTGGTCACCGGGCCCCGGAAGCCGCGGAGCTGGGTCCCGACCTGGCCGATCTCGCCGACCGCGTCACGATCCTCGATACGCTGCGGATCGAGCTGTCGGGCCATGACATTCGGGCCCGTGTCGCGGCCGGCCGGTCCATTCGCCACCTCGTCCCGCGAGCGGTCGAAGCCTATATCGACGACCATTCGCTTTATCGTGACCGCGGCGGGTTCCAGATCGACCCGCCCGAAAGGACCCCAGACTCGTGACCGAACCAGCCGAACTTGCCACACCTCGACCCGACGGCATGCCCGTGCGCAGCACGCCGGCGCCGCCGCCGGATCGCGAGTCGCTCGATCTCGCGCGGCGCATCGTCGAGATTGCCGAGGACAAGAAAGCGGCCGACATCGTCGCCCTCGACCTGTCGCCGTTGACGACCATGGCCGACTACTTCGTCATCTGCTCGGGCGGATCGGAGCGACAACTTGACGCCATCGCCGACGCGATCGTTGAGACACTTCGCGATGAGCGCGTCCGACCGATCGGGCGCGAAGGCGTCGCGGCATCCCACTGGGTCCTGCTCGATTACGGCAGTGTGGTGGTCCACATCTTCACGCCGCCCGAACGCGACTACTACGGCCTCGAGAAGCACTGGTCGGAGGCGCGCACGATCCTGCAGGTGCAGTAGTCGAGGCGCGTTCGGGCGCGGGTACTGCAGCTCGTACGGGCGAGAATCGGTACCGATGGGTCATGTCGGAGCAGGGGGCGTCGTCCGTAGCATCCCCTCAGAGGGGCGGCCGTCTGGTCGTCTCCGTCCTGAGGACTCCCGCCGATGGCCGGCTCCCGCGAGCGTTGCCCGACATGCACCCGTCGCCTGATCACGACCCGGTTCGACACCACGTTCCGAATGGACGACACGAGCGAGCGGTTGTGCTTCGGGCTTCCCGGCGGCCTGTGCGAGGATTGCCACCAGCTGTATATCGATCCCGATTTGATCGAGCTCCTCGATCTCGCCGAGGGCCGCTGCGTCTTCGCGATCGAGAGCGATCTCGTGGTCCAGGAGCAGGCCTGGTCCAGCTAGGATCGAACCGCACCATCCGGCTCGCCGCCTAACCAGCGCCGGGCGCGGCTCCCTGCTCGGCCACCCAGAGCACGAATGCCAGGCGATGCTGGGCGTCGCCGATCGGCATCCCTGGGGCGCCCTTCACGGTCGCATCCACCTCGACGAGCCCGTCCAGGGCACGTTCCAGCTCGGACGGGCGCCACTGGCGCGCCTGCCGAACGAGCTGTTCGGCTCGATACGGATTGAGCTTCATCGTTCTGACGAGTGAGCCCGGCGTCTCCCCCGACTCGAGCCGGTCGGCGATCTCGAGGAGCTCTCGGACCCTTCGATGCAGGACCGCCAGCAACACCGGCTCGGGCGTGGTTCCCAACAGCAGCTCGAGCAGCTCCACCGCCCGATCGGTGCGACGCATGCCGACAGCATCGGTGAATCCCCAGATCGATCCCGGAACGGCCTCGTTGACCAGGGCTCGGATGTCGTCCTGCGAAACCGCCGTGGACGGTCGATACAAGGCGAGCTTGTCGAGTTCCATTGCGGCGATCTGGCCCTGGCGGCGGCGATCGACGTCGTTCTCGGTCACGAAGCCACCGACACGCGTGGCCAACTCCTTCGCGGCGCCCGGACCGAGCGTGATGCCGCGATCCCGGGCCCGATGTTCGATCCAGGCGCTCAGGCCACCCGCCGACGGCGCCTGGAACCGGCGGATCTCCCCGCCCGCGGCCGCGATCGCGTCGGTAACGGTCTTGTGCGGGGCCTCCCGCTTTCCGGCGTCGGTTTCCTCGATGACCAGCAGGCCGTGGCCGGGCGCCATCTGGGAGAACAGGCCGAGAAAGGCGTCTCGATCCACACCGCGCCTGACGAGCGGACCAATCCCGGTGACGACCGCGAGTGTTCCAGCGCCGAACATCGAGCCCGTCGCGAGGCGTTCCGTCAGTTGGGCGAGGACCGTCGTCGCGGGGCCGGCATCGCCGCGGATCCTCCAGCGCTCCGGCGGTTCGCCGAGGGCTTCGGCCATGCGCGCTCTGAACTTGGCGGTCGCCTCCTCGAGGCCGTAGGCGTCGTCGCCCCAGTAGAGTGCGAGCGCTCGATCCGGCGACGACGGGGCGCGGGGAGCGTCGCGGGTCGCCTGGGCCGTCATCGGGACGATGGTACAGGAGGCGCACCGGCCGGCCGATCCTGGCACTCGCCACGGTGCGGGTCGGGAGCGCACAGGTGAACCCGGTTCTCGCGCCGACCAGCGCAAACGAGCCGCCCTGTGATGTACTGGACCCGCCGATTCGCGCACCACGTCCGACGGATGCCGCAGCTGCGCTGCCGGGCCCCTCCCCGGATGTTCGCGGACCTGACGTCCGGACGACGATCCGGTCGTCTCCAAGCACGACCGCCACGGATCCATCGCGGTCCGTCCGATAGACCCGTTGCGCGATGGCGGCAAGGCGATCCAGGGTCGCCTTCGTGGGGTGGCCGTAGGGATTTCCCTGACCGGCCGAGGCGACGGCGATCCTGGGTCGCACGGCATCGAGGAACGACGGGGTCGACGATGTCCGGCTCCCGTGGTGGGCGACCTTGAGCAGATCGACAGTGGGCAGCCCACGCTCCACGAGCCGGGGATCGACGCCGTCCTCGACGTCGCCGGTCAGCAGGAAGCGCCGACCCGCGACCTCGCCAAGCAGGACGATCGATGCGTTGTTGATGCCCGTCCCGTCGTTGGGAGCGGTGCTGGGCACCGTGCCCGGGTCCGGCCAGAGGACCCGGAGGCGGATGTCATCGACGACCAGCCGCGAGCCGGTCGCGAGCTGGCCTCGGGCAATCGGCAGGGCGCGCAACCGCTCGTCCCACGCGGCATACCCGGGCCCCGGGCCGGCCATCGGGGTCTCGAAGACGCTGGAGATCGCGTACCGGCCCAGCAGGATGGCCAGGCCGGCCACGTGATCCTCGTGTGGGTGGGTCAGGACGATCGCGTCGATGCGCCGATCCCACGGCGGGAGCTGCGCATCGAGCGCCACGAGGAGACGGTCCGGATCTGGACCACCGTCCACGAGCAATCGTCCTCCGCGACCACCCTCGACGAGGATGGCATCGCCCTGCCCGATGTCGAGGATCGTGATTGTCGCGAGTCCGTCGGGCCGGTGGACGAAGGCAAGGCCGGTGGCGACAACGGCGATTGCCAGTCCGGCAACGACAACGCGACCGGCTCGTGATCGAGGTCGTTCGCGCGCGCTCTTGCGGGCCGCGGCCGTCTGACCCGTTCCTGCCGCACGAGTCGAGAAGGCGGCGCCGGCGCGGGGGCGGGCGGCGCCGGCGCGGGCGATGCGCTGGGCTCGCGACCGCGCCATCGAGATCACGCGGGGACCTGTGGCGATCAGCGTGACGGCGGCCGCGGCAAGGATGAGGTTGGCCGGTGGTGCGAGGTCGATCGAGGCGAGAGGGACGTCGGCCGCCGCGCGTACGGTCACGATGATGGCCGTCAGGAGTGCCCAGGCCGGCAAGCCGAGCATCGTCGCGAGGCCGGCCGGACCGCCAGCCGACACGAGACCACCTCCGGCCAGCGCCAGGAGTCCGGCGGCCATCGCCGGCGCGACGAGCGGCACCACGGCGAGGTTGACGGCCGGAGCCACCAGCGAGAGGCGGCCGAAGGCCAGCAGGACGATCGGCAGGGTCGCCGCCTGTGCTGCGAGCGAGACACCGAGGCTCTCGGCGAGCCAGGCGCGGACTCTTCCCGGTTGCGGACCTTCGAGTCGCGCCGTGAGCGGGGCGGCCCAGGCGATCAGACCCGCGGTCGCCGCGCTCGACAGCTGGAATCCTGCATCGACAGCCAGGCCGGGATCGACCAGGAGGAGCAGGAACACGGCCCAACCGAGTGCGGTTGCCGCTCGGGCGGGGCGGGCGCTCTCGCGGGCGAGGAGCACGACGCCGGCCATCGCCGCGGCCCGGAGCACGGCCGCCGACGCGCCCGCAAACGCGGTGTATGCCCCGATCGCGACGGCAATGAGCACGGCTCGTCGTCGCCGGCGAAGTCGGCCGCCGAACGCCCCGACCGCGCCGCCGACGATTGCGATGTTCCACCCCGAGATCGCCACAACATGACTCACGCCGGACGTCGTGAAGTCGGCTGCCAGATCGCGATCCACGCGTTCACGAAGTCCGATCAGGATGCCCGCCGCGAGACCCGCGGCCGGCTCCGGGAGTGCCCGAGTCAGCGCGTCGCCGGCTGCCCGTCGCCTGTCATCGAGCCAGCGTGCCGGCCCGGGTCGAGGCGGCGCCACGGACATCCGCTCCACACGGATCGATCCGACCATGCCCGACGCCCGCAGTGCGTTGCCCCGTTCATCGTCGGAGAAGGCACGCAGCGAGCCGCTCACGACGATGTCGTCGCCGGGCACGACGACCGGAAATCGCGGAAGGACGGCCAGGACGACCCATCCCGGGCCCGCCGCGGGCGACGCGGCGATCCGCAGCCGTGCCAGCTGCTGCCCGTCCCGTGGTGCCCAGCCGACTTCGACCGTCGCGGGCCACGGACCGCTGCCGTCCGGCAGGTCCGGCGTCGCCGGCGCGTCCAGTCCGCCGACGACCAGCCGAACGGCCAGCGCCGCCGCACCGACCGCGACCACCACGGAGGACCTGGCGCCGGACGACCCGGTTCGAGTCGCGATCAGGAGCTTCAGAGCCGTTGTTGCGCCGACGATGCCGGCCGCGAGCCCGACGGCCGCCCAGCCGGCGTAGGCAGCGGCGAGCGCCACGATCAGCGCTCCGAGGGCCAGCCGGCCGCTCCGCGGCAGCCTCACCGGACGACGACGAGTAGCCGGACCTTCTCGAACGTCGCCGCCCCCAGGATGCCGCGCTCGCGAAGATCGTCGACGGATCCGAAGCGCTGCTCCTCGCGCGACTCGACGATCCGGCCGGCAAGCACCGGCCCGATGCCCGGCAGGGCGTCGAGCTCGGCTGCCGTCGCCCGGTTCAGGTCGATCAGTCCGGTTCCACCGCTCGTGCCGGCGTCGCCGCCATCGGTGCCACCCGACGCGGTACCATCGGTCGGCGGCCCCTGGCCCGGTGCCGCCGTCGGATCGTCGCGCGACGGCACGCGGATCCGATCGCCGTCGGCGAGGATCGCCGCGAGGTTCAGTTCGGCCGACGCGCGGACGGTGTCGACCCTCGGCCCGAATCCGCCTGCCGCGGCAATGGCATCGCCGACGCGGGCGCCTCCGGGAAGTCGATAGACACCGGGCCTGCCGACCGCACCGCCGACGTCCACCACGAGCGGAGCGTCCGCGGTCGCTGTCGGAGTGACGGCGCCCGGGGCCATGTCGCTCGCGAGATCGGCGCCCTCGACACGCACGGTCCCGCCGTCGCTCGCCGAGGTCGCGGCGACGAAGGCGATCGCCGCGAGCGCGATCGTCGCCCCCACTCCCAGGACGAGGGCGATGAGGGAGGGGCCGCGTCCCGCGTCTACGTTTGGTGGCGGCTCAGGATCGCCAAGGGTGCGCCATGGTCGAGTCGGTTGCTGCGCGCGATCATCCATGCGACCTCCGATGGAGTCGTCGCCTCCTCGGACGCGGGCCGCCGGGCACAAAACGTCCCGTCCGTTGGGGGCACTACCGACGGGCGGGACGTCACTGACGATGATAGGTGGCCGCGTTATCGCGGCGTTATCGCCGGGTTTGTCGGTCTCAGGTCACGCGACGACTTGTCCGCCCGACGAGGATCTCGGACGCGGCACAATCGTCGATCCGGCGAGCCAGGGCGGCCGAACCAAGGCTCGCGGCCGCCATTCCGTGGGCGATCGCGGCTCGAATAGCGGCAACCTGTGAGCGGTTCGCCGGCCGCGAGGCACGAAGGTCTCGCTCGAGCCCGGCTCGGGCAATCGCGCCCGGTTTGCGACTGCCCCTCGAGGCGCCTAGCCCGGGTGGCGCCCCGAGATCTCGCGGACCTCGCCGGCGAGTCGCGTCATGGATTCCTCATCGTGCGGTGACGGAAACCCCGCAATGAGATGGTGATAGCCGATCGCGCGTCGTTCGGCGATGTAGGCCGCGACGTCCTCCGGGGTGCCGACCGGCTGGTTCTCCCAAGCTCGCCCGTTCCCGTTGCGGACCACGATCTCCGCGTAGACGCGCCGCGCCTCCTCCCGTGAGTCGCGGATCACGACCACGCCCATGCCGCACGTCCGCTCGATCTCCGCCGGATCGCGGCCCAGCGTCTCGCAATGCTGGACCAGGATCGCCTCCTTGCGGGCGACGTTGGCGGCCGTGCCGCCGACGTTGTTGGCGTCGGCGTATCTCGCAACAAGCTTGAGCGTGACCTGTTCGCCGCCGCCACCGACCAGCAACGGCAGGCGCTCCTGCACCGGTGCCGGCAGGTTCCGGACCTCGTGGGCCTGGTAGCGCGGACCGCTGGCCGTGGGTCGCTCCCCGCGCAGCATGCCCTGCATGATCGGGAGCGCCTCGGCGAGCCAGCGGAGCCGCTCCGGCGGCCCCGAGCCGAACTTGAGGCCAAACGCGGTGTGTTCTTCCTCGAACCACGCGGCCCCGATGCCGAGGATGGCCCGGCCGTGGCTGATGTGATCGAGGGTGGTCGCCATCTTCGCGACGAGTGCGGGGTTGCGAAACGGATTCGCGCCGACCATCAGCCCCAGGCGCACCGTCTCCGTCGACGCCGCCCAGGCGGCCAGAGTCAGCCAGCCCTCGAGGATCGGACCGTCGGACGACCCGACGATCGGATGGAGGTGGTCCCAAGTCCAGAGACTTGTGTATCCAAGTTGGTCCGCTCGAATGCCCGCGGCGAGGAGGTCGGGCCACGCCGTGTATTGGTTCCAACAGAGAGCGCCGATCTTGACCTCGGCCACGGGTACCTCCGACATCGCTGGTTCGCTAAGAACGTAGCCTATGGACACGTGTGTCGTACGTCGTTACCGTCCGTCTCGCGAACACAAGCGTGACCGGAAAAGGAGCCCCTCAATGGTCGCATACGGATACGTTCGGAAGTCCGCAATCACCGACGCCAAGACCCTCTCGCCCGAGGTCCAACGCGAGCGGATCACCGCGCTAGCATTAGCCGATGGGGGTCCCCCGACGGCGCTACCGACCTGCATCGTCGTCTGGAGAAGTCGCCCGCCGGACGGCCCGCAACCGTCGGCGCACGCCCTCACCATCAATAGGGGCGCGGCGCTCCCGGACGGTCGATCTTTGGGTCCGCCCACCCTGTGTACAAGACGCGCCCGACGGGATAGAGTCTGACCAGAACAGGTGTTCTGTATCAGATCCGATGGAGCACCACCTTGGGACAGACCCCAGCCATCTACGATATGGCACATGCCGCGACCAAAGGTAGAGACGCAGTCGACGTTTCTTCGGACCGCCGCCGAAGTGCTAGCGACGGAGGAAGCCCTGCCGTTTCAGGAGCTGGCGCGGCGGGTTCTAGCAACCGGACGCGTCGCCACGTCTGGTCGCACCCCCGCGAACACGCTTTTCTCGTTGCTTCGGCGGGCTCAGGAGTCCGGACATTCGGTCGACGGCCGGCGGTTCGAGACTTTCAAGGTTGGCCCGCGCCTCTGGGTCCGCACAGTAGCCCGCGACTCGGACACCTAGACCACGACTTACTTGGGGATGGTCTGCTCTCCAACGGGACCCTCGAGGAACCGCGTGCAGATCTCGTCCTGGATGAACTGCCGGAGCGGTTTGAACTCATAGTCAGCCCAAAGGAAGTAGTGCCCCGGCTCGATGAGGAACCGGAACTTCGTGGTGTATCGCGGGTTCGTAGCGAGGCTTTCGCAGAAGATCGTGCAGTACGCGTGGTATGGCATTCGAGTGAAGGTTTGCAGCGTTTTGTAGAACTGGAAGGTGTGATGCTTGAACGCGCGCTCCTCGGCGTTCCCAGCGTCGCCCTGCTTCTTGACCTCGAAGTACATGACCCGCTCTGTCTCGCGGTTTCGGATCGACGCTTCCGGGCGAATGCCCAGGTCCCGCCCGGCCCCGATGCCGAAGATCCTAAGAAGGTCCCTCGGATGGTCGATGACCTCGTACCGCTCCGGCGGAAGTATCAACGTCAGCGCTTTGACGAAGTTCGTCTCGGATGTGGTGAACGTCCGGTCATGACCTGGCTGCTTGGTCCGGGCCGAAAGGCGGGCGCTGTCCAAGTGATCCCTCCGAACTGAGTCGTGGGGTGCTGCGTCCCGTACCCTAGCTCACATCCACCCTTGGAGAATCGGTGACCATCAAGTACATCGGCTCGAAGCGAACGCTCGTGCCCCGCATCATCGACATCGCCACCGCGCTTCCCGAGGTCTCAACTGTTTGCGACCTCTTTACAGGCACCACCCGCGTTGCGCAAGGGTTCAAGGCTCGCGGCCTCTTCGTGGTCGCCAACGACATCGCGACGTACTCACACGAACTTGCTCTCGCCTCGATTGAGGCTGACCGCGACCAGCTCGACATCGAGAGGCTTCAAGCATGGATCACCATGCTCAACGCCCTGCCTGGGTATCGCGGCTACTACACGAAGACCTTCTGCGAGGACTCCCGCTACTTCATGCCGTTCAACGGCATGCGGATCGACGCAATCCGAGATGCCATCGATGGCTTGCCGACGACTCGGCACGAGAGAGCCATCCTGCTCGTCACCCTTATGCTCGCCGCCGACCGCGTGGACTCGACAACTGGCCTTCAGATGGCATACCTCAAGCAATGGGCCAAACGGGCTTCGAACCCACTTGAGCTTCGCTTGCCAGACCTGTTGGCCGGGCCGGGCAAGGCCGTGTGCGAGGACGCGAATGCGTTTGTCGAGGCTGGTGGGACTCAGAACGTTGACCTGACCTACGTTGACCCGCCTTACAACCAGCACTCCTACTTCGGGAACTACCACATCTGGGAGTCGCTGATGCGGCACGACCGGCCCGAGGTCTACGGCATCGCCAAGAAGCGCGTCGACACGAATGCGAATCGAAGCGTATTCAACTCATCGGTGAAGTTCGGCGACGCCTTCGCTCGGCTCCTGACCGGCATCGAGTCGAGGTTCATCCTGGTGTCGTTCAACAACGAGGGCTACATCTCGCAATCGGATCTCATCAAGTTGCTGGAGCCAAAGGGATACGTCCAGGACGTCGCTGTCGACTTCAAGCGTTACGTCGGCGCGCAAATCGGCATCTTCAACCCGTCGGGAGAGAAGGTCGGGAAGGTCTCCCACCTACGCAACAAAGAGCACCTGTTCCTGGTCGGCGATGAGGCTGCCGTGAAGGAGGCGCTGGCCCCGCACGCCGAGCAACCTGAACAGTTGGCACTGGCAATCGGCTGAGGCTCGCTATGACCGACGACTTCGAGCAGCGAGCGCAGGAACTCTTGGAGACACCCGCTCGCGATCATGCCCTCGTCGTGGGAATGGCCGCGCTGCAAGCCGTCCCCGTTATTGGCGGCGTTGTCGCCACGTTCATCTCCGAGTACGTACCGCGGAAGAAGCAGGAGCGGCTCGTTGGGTTCGTGCAGGATCTCGGACGCGAGTTCGAGGCCGACCGCGACCGCATCGATGCCGAGTTCGTCAAGACCAAGGACTTCGACCGCATGGTCGAGGACGTTCTCGACCGTGTGCAGACCGTCCGCAACGAGGCCAAGCTCGGCTACTGGGCTGCCCTACTCGCTGGCATGAGCACCAATGACCGACCGCGGCCGACCGACCGCGAGCGAATGATCCAAACACTCGATGACCTCCGACCCGACAGCCTGCGCCTCCTCCACGTGATCGCCACGACGACCGAGGGCCCGCCCAACCTGTACATGGGCGGCGTCAGCGCGACACTCGACTGGAAGATGCCCGACGTCTCGAACGACGACGCGCGCCGCATGTGGGGCGACCTCCAACGCGCCGATGTAGTCCAGGGCTACCCGAGCGGGATCATGACCAAGGAGGGCGCGGGCAACTTGACAGTCCGCCTGACGCCGTACGGCCGAGAGTTCGTACGGCTCCTACGCCTCGAAGCCGGCTACGCCGAGTAGAACGACACAGTGTCGCTGGTCCCACGTCCACAGCGTGTCGAACCCGAGCCGGTCGGCGCGCCGACCGGCGGCAAGGAGGTCGTCCCATGTCGTGTACTGGTTCCAGAGGAGCGCGCCGAGGCGAAGGTCGGTCATGGGGTCCCTTTCCGGGATCGCGTGCTTTCGCTCAGTCGCGGACGACGATATTCACCAATCGCCCGCCGCCTGCATGGATGACGCGCTGCGGGGCGCGACCGGCGAGGGCCGCCACGATCTTGTCCCGGCCGAGCACGAGCGCCTCGACCTCCGCCTCGCTTGCGGACGCCGCCACCTCGACCCTGTCACGAACCTTGCCGTTGACCTGGACGGGGACTTCACGGGTCGCCTCGGCCGCGGCTGCCGTGTCGACCTCGGGCCAGCGTTCCGCGTGGATCGAGGACCGGGGCGTCCCGGCCAGCGCGAGTCGGCGCGACCAGAGCTCCTCGGTGATGTGCGGTGCGGCGGGTGCCAGCATGAGCAGCAGCAAGCGGATTGCCTCTTCCCATGCTGCCGAACCGGCCACGACCGAGCCGCGGTAGCGCATCAGCAGGTTGGTCAGTTCCATGAGCCGGGCGATCATCGTGTTGAAGTGGAACGCGTCGTAGTCGCGGGTGACCGTGACCAGCGTCCGATGAGCGGCCGAACGGATCGTCGCCTCGGCAGCGGCGTCGTCCTCGCCCTCCGGCAGCTCGCCCGAGTCGGGGTCGCCCGGCTCCTTCCCGGCGGGATCCAGCACCAGCGTCCAGATACGGTTCAGGAAGCGGTGGACGCCACCGATTCCCGACGAATTCCACTGCCCACCCTGGTCCCACGGCCCCATGAACATCAGGAACAACCGGACGGTGTCCGCCCCGTAATGCGCGACCAGCTCATCGGGATCCTGAACGTTGCCGCGCGACTTGGACATCCGCTCGCCGTCGGCACCCAGGATCTGGCCCTGGTTGAACAGGCGGAGGAACGGTTCTCGGTGGGACACCAGGCCCGCGTCGGCCATCGCCTTCGTGAAGAAGCGGCTGTAGAGAAGATGCATCACGGCGTGCTCAGCGCCGCCCGTGTACTGCTGCACCGGAGTCCAGCGGTCGACCAGTGGGCCGTCGACCGGCCGGTCGTCGGCATTCGGTGACAGGTAGCGGAACCAGTACCAGGACGAGTCGATGAACGTGTCCATCGTGTCCGTCTCGCGTCGAGCCGGACCGTCGCAGCGCGGGCAGGTCGTCGCGAGGAACGCCTCGTCGCGAGAGAGCGGGTTGTCGCCGCTGCCCCGGTAATCCACCGTCTCCGGCAGGCGAACCGGGAGCTGATCTTCGGGCACCGGCACGATCCCGTCGCGCTCGCAGTAGACCACCGGGATCGGTGTTCCCCAGTACCGCTGGCGGCTGAACAGCCAGTCGCGGAGCCGGTAGGTGACCTTCGGTTCGGCCTTGCCCGAGTCCGCGAGCTTGGCGACGATCGCGCGTCCGCCCTCGTCGGCGCCCTGTCCGGTGTATGCACCGCTGTTCACCAGGACCTCGCCGGTCGCATGGGCGACGTACGCACCGTGGAGGAGGACATCCTCGGTGCCCGGCGCTGCCACGACCTTGCGGATCTCGAGTCCGAACTGCTCGGCGAAGGCGTAGTCGCGCTCGTCGTGCGCCGGGACGGCCATGATCGCGCCGGTCCCGTAACCGGCCAGGACGTAGTCGGCGATCCAGATCGGGATCCGCTCGCCGTTGACCGGGTTGATGGCGTCGGCGCCCAGGGCGACGCCCGTCTTCTCGCGATCGGTCGAGAGCCGCTCGATCTCGGTTTCGCGACGGGCCGCGGCGACGTACGCCTCGACCTCGGAGCGATGCTCGGGCGCCGTCAACTTCGCGACAAGCTCGTGCTCCGGTGCCAGCACCATGAACGTTGCGCCGAACAAGGTGTCGGGCCGGGTCGTGAAGACGCGCAGCTCGTCGCCGCCCGGCTGATGATCGTCCGGCGCTGTTTCGAAGACGATCTCCGCCCCCTCGGACCGCCCGATCCAGTTCGTCTGCATCAGCCGGATCGGCTCGGGCCACTCGATCGACGAGAAGTCGAGCAGTTCGTCCGCGTAGGCGGTCGTTCGCAGCCACCACTGGTCGAGGTCGCGCTTCTCGACCCGCTCGCCGCAGCGCCAGCAGCGGCGATCGGTGCCCTCCACCTGCTCCCGAGCCAGCGTGCCGTCGTTGGGGCACCAGTCAACGGGGGCTTTCGCCCGATAGGCCAGGCCCATCTCCAGCAGGCGCAGGAACAGCCACTGGTTCCAGCGGTAGTAGGAGGGATCGGCGGTGACCACCTCGGCGTCCCAGTCGAACGCAGCTCCCATCGTCCGCAGTTGGCGGCGCATGTTTTCGATGTTCTTCATCGTCCATGCGAAGGGGTGCACCTTGTTCTTGATCGCGGCATTCTCGGCCGGCAGACCGAACGCGTCGAAACCGATCGGCATGAAGACGTTCTCGCCACGCATCCGGTGGAAGCGGCCGATCGCGTCCGTCGGTGTCTTCACGTACCAGTGCCCGATGTGGAGATCGCCCGACGGGTAGTCGTACATCGTCAGGAGGTAGTATCTGGGCCGGGACTCGTCGCCGAGGTCGGTCCGGTGGAGGCCCAGCTCCTCCCAGCGAGCCTGCCAGCGCGGCTCGATCTCCGTGGGGTCGTACCGCTCGATGCGGGTCCGTTCGGTCGTTTCGGTCACGTCTCGGTTCGTGCCTCGCTGGTTGGTGGCTGTCGCAGAAACGATGAACCCCCCGCCGCCGGCGAGGGGTCAGATCGGTCGGCGAGTCAGGTGGATGGTGGAGCTAAGGGGATTCGAACCCCTGACCTTCTGAATGCCATTCAGACGCTCTTCCAGCTGAGCTATAGCCCCGCGCCGGAGCGGGAGTATAGCATCGGGGCACGGCTGGGCCGTCCCGGTGTCCCGTCCCGGAGCTCGATCAGCGGACGTCGACCTTCACGTACCACGTGCCGCAGATCTGGTTGCCGTCGCGGACCAGGCACGTACCAAGCCCAAGCGTCCAGGTGCCGATCGACTTCGGTACCGGGAAGTCTACAGGCGGCGACGAAGCCGATCGCAGGAACCCGCCTTCCTTCTCCTCGAAGGCAGCCGGCTCGCCCCGAAACACCCCCGTCGTCGCCTGCCACCAGTCAACGATCGACCACCCTCCGCCGTCGAACGTGAGGCGATCACCTTGGCCGACCACGAAGGTCTCGAGGGGTTCCTCGGGCAGATTCGACTCGCAGGCGTCACTGGCCTCGTACCCATTCCGGAGATGCAGGCTGAATCCACAGCCGACCCACGCCTTCGCGACTGCCGCGTGACCCATCCGTCCGATCAGCAAGGGCGGGACGGTCAGGCCCTCGACTCGCACGGCCCAGGCGATGTCGACCCTGGTTCCGTCCGCGAACTTGAGCCGGGCGACGATGTCCCAATCGCCGCCGATCGGGCCCAGCGCGAGCGGAAAGCGGTTCTGCGCAGCGATCGCTTGGTCGAGTACCGCGTTGTCGTACCAGGCGAGCTGCCGCGGCCCTCGGTTCCCCAGGTTCGAGCCCGGGATCGCGTCGATGGACCAGCCGACGGCGCACCGCTCAGCTTCCGTCACCACCAGAAGTTCTGCTCCCAGTGGAACAGAGATCGGGGTCGACACTGGGCCCGGGGACCCGGCCGGTGAGAGTGCGACGCCCACGACGGATCGGCCGTCAACGATCAGGGTCGCGCCCGCTTGTGCACGATCTGAGCCGCACGGGACGGCCGGTTGCACCTGGGCTGCCTCGCCCGTCGGCCAGTCGCCGACCGTCAGCTGTGCGTAGGCCTCGATGAAGCGCGGTCCGCTGAACGTTGGAAGCTCCGCGAGGATTCGCAGCAGCCAGCTGCCGACCGGCGGCGCGACGAACGTCGCCTTGATCCCGGCCGGATCCAGCTTCGCCTGGCCGAGGCTGAATGCCGCCAGTACGCCCGGACCCTCGAGCTTGACCGCCGTCACGGACCACGAGGACAGGCACCAGGGCTCGCTCGTCGTGAGGTCGATCCGGCCCAGGTTGACGACCCGCATGGCCTGTTCCGGATCAAGCGTCTGCACCAGGTCGAACGCTCCGGTCCAGGTCTCCGGCAGCGCGACCTCGAACGGACCATCGCGCTTCACGCCGGGGTGCCACGAACCCGACGCCCAGCGCAGGATCACGTCGACCGGTTCCGCCGGCGGCACCGACTGGCACGGTAGTGATGGCGGGGGAGCCTTGGTCGGTCGCGCCGGGTCGGCCGCTCGAGGAGACGCCACGGCGATGGAATCACTGCCCGAAGGAGATGGCTGTGGTGAGGCCGCGACGATCGCCAGGTCCGGCCGGGAGGCGAACATGAGGCCGGCGATGAGCACGACGGCGGCCAGCCCGACGGCCGCCGGTCCGGTCCAGCGGTCGCGCCGTGAATCCGCGGGCCTGACGACGTGTCCGAGGTCGACCAGTTCGGCCGCATCCCCACCTCCGGGGTCGGCCGGTGCGGTCGCGGTCACGGAGTACCCCGGTGAATACCCCGGCCGATCGGTTCGGTGCGGCGGTCGCCTGCCGCGGGAGTCCGGTCCGTCTGTCACCATGCCCGGCATCGATGTCCGCCCCGCCTCCTGATCGCCCAGCTGTCCTGTCGCGTCGCGTCCGATTGCCCGGTGGAGAGATCGAGTATGCGCTGCGACCAACCCCCAGGGCCCGAAGCCTCCGCGTCACCATGGACGCGCGCCGCGGGATCATCGTGACGGTCCCGCCGCCGACGCGCCGCGGCTGGGCACGTCCCGAGCCCATCGTGGAGTCGTTCCTGCAGGAACGGGAAGCCTGGCTTCGTCGCCACCTCGAGCGCCACGAGCAGACGCGCGCCGAGCTGGCGGCGCGCGGGGGCCTTGTCGACGGCGGGCTCGTCCGCTACCGCGGTGAGTTGCACCGGCTGCGGATCGCCCCCGCCCCGCCGGGTCGGCGCAGGAGCTCCGTGGCCCGGAGCGGCGAGGACGACGCGGACGTCCTGCTCCTCGAGATCGCGGCTCGGGACAGGCGACCGCTGGTCCGCGTCCTGCGCGACTGGTTCCGCGAGCGTGCCGAGGAGACGCTCTGGAGAGAGATCGACCGCCATGCGTCCGCGCTCGGCGTCACGCCGGCCGCGGTCTCGCTGCGCGACCCACGCAGCCGTTGGGGGAGTGCCTCACGGGAGCGGCGGCTCATGTTCTCGTGGCGCCTCGTCCTTGCCCCGCCCGCGGCGCTCGAGACCGTCGTCGTCCACGAGCTCGCCCACCTCAAGGTCTTCGGGCACGGCCCCGGCTTCTGGGCAGTGGTCGCGTCCCGCGTTCCAGACCACGCCCGCTGGCGGCGCTGGCTGCGCGAGCATTCGCAGGAGTTGCACGCGGCGCTCGACGCCGACGAGATGTGATGGTTCGCGGTGCCGGCAGACACCACGGCGCGCCGATTCGTGCACGGCGGCCGTTTGTCCTGGCTACAAAGTAGGGCTCACACCCTGACCCACCCCCGGTGCTAGGTTCGGTGAACATCACACCGCACGGAGGAGAACCGGATGGTGAACGTTCGGCGCATCGTCATCAGCGCCATGATCCCCGCCATGGTGCTGGTCGCCGCGAGTACAGCGACCGCCGTCGGCCGGCCGCAGGACAAGGCCGATGTCTGTCATCGGACGGGCAACGGCAGTTTCCACGAGATCAACATCTCCGGGAACGCCCTGCCGGCGCACCTGCGCCACGGCGACGTGGTCCCCGACGAGTACGGCGACTGCCCGTAGTCGCCCTCAGGGTTGTCCGCCCGGGGGCGGGCAACCCGCCGTCGGCAGGGTGATGCCGGCCAGAGATCCCAACACGCCCCAGACCACCGGGAGATCCGATGACGGCTGCCCTTGCCCCTGCGCGGGTCGCGACGCTCGGCGTTTCGCCCCTGCGCGTATCGATCGTGATGCCCTGCCTGAACGAGGCCGCCACGGTGGCCACCTGCGTGCGCAAGGCGCGTGCCTGGCTGTCGGCGTCCGGCATTCGCGGCGAAGTGCTCGTGGTGGACAACGGATCGACGGACCGGTCGGCCGAGCTGGCCGAAGCGGCCGGCGCCCAGGTGATCCACGAGCTGCGGCGTGGCTATGGACACGCCTATCTGCGCGGGTTTGCGGAGGCGCGCGGCGACATCATCGTCATGGGCGATGCCGACGATACCTATGACTTCAGTCGACTCGACGACCTGGTCCGACCGCTCGGCCAGGGCTACGACATGGTCGTCGGGAACCGGTTCATGGGTGGGATCGGCGAAGGGGCGATGCCGTGGGCTCATCGGTACATCGGCAGCCCGGCGATCAACCTGCTGATCCGGCGGTCCATCGGGATCCGGATCGGCGACAGCCAGAGCGGCCTTCGAGCGTTTACGCGACGAGCGTATGAGCGGCTCGGCCTTCGATCCGGTGGCATGGAGCTGGCCTCCGAGATGATCGTGAACGCGGCGCGCGAGGGCCTGAAGGTCACCGAGGTCCCCGCGCCCTACAGCGTGCGCCTCGGCGAGAGCAAGCTCAACACGGTTCGCGACGGCTGGCGGCACCTCCGCTTCCTGCTCCTGGCGGCACCGAACTTCCTGTTCGTCCTGCCGGGCCTGGCCCTCCTGGGCATGGGCCTCGCGGTGGTCGCCATCTCGTTCCTCGCCCCGGCCGGGATCGCGCTTGGGTCGATGACCTGGCAGTCGATCTTTGCGGCCTCGATCTTCCTCGCCATCGGCGCGAACGCCCTCGTCTTCGGGATGATCACCAAGACCTACGGGGTCGAGCGCGGCCTGCTCAAGGAAGACGTCTGGGTCCGCTTCTATCGTCGCGTGTTCAGCCTCGAGCGGGTCCTCGGGCTCGCTGCGCTCCTCATCATGGGCGGTGTCCTGCTCGATCTCGCCCTGTTCGCCGTCTGGGTCTCCGGGTCTCGTCACGACCTCGGTCTCCAGTTCGCGGCGCTGGCCCAGAGCCTCCTGATCGTCGGCGCCAACATCGGCATGGCCGGTTTCCTTGCCGTGGCGATCGACGATCGCCGCTAGGCGACCGACGGCATGACACAGGAATCGCCTCGATTGCGGATCGCGTTCGTGTACGACGCGCTGGTCCCGTACCACGCCGGCGGCGCCGAACGGCGCTACCACGAGATCGCGATCCGACTCGCTGCCCGCCACGACGTCCACTACGTGACCTGGCGGTACTGGGGCCCGCAGCGCACGATCCAGCGTGACGGCATCACGTTGCATGGGGTGGGCCGGCCGCGCGCTTTCTACGGCACCGACGGCAAACGAACCGTGCGTGAGGCGGCAGAATTTGCGCTCCGCCTGCCGGCGACGCTCGCCGGGATCCGCGCGGATGTGGTGGACGTCTCCGCGACACCCTACCTCCCGCTCTACGCCGCGTGGGCCGCGACGCGGGTCAGCGGCGTGCCGCTGATCGCGACGTGGCACGAGTTCTGGGGCGAGCACTGGACCACGTACCTGCCGGATCGGCCGCTCGTGGCGCGAATCGCCCGGCTGCTCGAAGCCGGTGCCCGCCCGCTCGCCGACCACCAGATCGCCGTGTCGACGTTCACGGCCCGCCGCCTGGCTCGCGGTCGGCGCGCTTCGCGCCCGATCGATGTGGTCGGCAACGGAGTCGATCTCGCGATGATGGCGCCCCGCCGACAGCGAGCCCGAGGCGCGGATGTGCTCTTCGTGGGGCGGCTCATCGACGAAAAGCGGGTCGATCTCCTGATTCGCGCTGTCGGGGCACTTGCCGGGCGATTTCCGGACGTCCGCTGCGTCATCGCCGGCGATGGTCCCGAGCGTCTGCGATTGACCGAGCTGGCAACCGAACTTGGGGTCGCGGACCGCGTGGTGTTCGCCGGCCGGGTTCCCGACGCGGAGGTCATCCGTCTCATGCGTGCATCGCGGATCCTCGTCCTGCCCTCGATTCGAGAGGGGTATGGGATCGCGGTCGTCGAGGGCCAGGCGTGCGGCCTCGTGCCCGTCGTGGTGCGCAGCCCGCTGAGCGCGGCGCCGGATCTCGTGTCCGATGGCCAGGACGGTGTCGTGTGCGAGCCGACCGTGGCCGGTCTCAGCGACGCGCTGGGTGGCCTGCTCGCCGAGCCGGCTCGACTTGCGAGGATGGCTCGCGCGGCGCGGAGGTCCGCGGCGACCCGCGGCTGGGACGACCGCGCGCTCGACATGGAGCAGATCTACCTCCACGCCGTCGCAGCCCGCCGGCACGGCTTCACCACGGGACCGGTGGCAGCCGAACCTGCCGTGGCGGTCGGCACCGAATGATCGCCGCCCAAATGGACGCCGCCCGAGTGGCTTCCTCATCGAGATCGACCATCGTCGCGCCGCCACGTCCCGAGCTGCCCGCCGGCATTCCCACCCTGGCGGCCACCGGCGTTGCGGCGATCGTCGCCGCTCTCGTGTGGTCCACGCCGATCGGCAGCGGCGACTACGGCCAGTGGTTGATGGTCGCGCGGGCGTTCGGCGGCGAATCGACACCCGACTACCGGGCGCTGGCGGATGTTCCGCCGCTCGTGCCCATCGCGATCGCCTGGGTCCAGGGCGGGTTGGGCGACCCGATCCTCGCGCTGCACGCCGTCGGATTCCTGATCGTCCTCGGGCTCGGCCTCGCCTTCTACGCGGCCGGATCGGTCTTCGGCGGCCGGTCGCTGACGGGTCTCGTCGCGGTCGTCCTGGGCCTGCTCGTGACGGACCGATACCTCGAGCTGCTTGCGTTCGGCGGATTGCTCCAGGCCGCAGCCATCGTCGGGCTCATCCTCGCCTTTGCCGCGTTCAGTCGGGCCCTTCGATCGCGAGCGACGGAGCGGCGCTGGTGGGCGACCGGCTGTGCCGCGCTCCTGGCGACCTGCCTGACGCACGTGCCCACCGCCGCGCTGACGTTGCCGGTATGCCTGGCGGCGGCCGGGCTCGCCGCGCTCCCGGACCCTGGACAGCGCGTGGCCGAACGCCTGCGGCAGGTGCGACCCCTGGCCGCCGGCCTCGCGGGAATCGCCGGCTACTGGATCGTGGTGATCGCCCCGGCGTCGCTCGGCTACGTGACCAACCCGGCAAGCCTCGCCTACCGTGGCCCCGAGCGGGTCATCCAGCTCATCGGCGCCTACCCACCGACGCTGGCGATCATCGGCGTTGGCCTGCTGTCGGTCGGTACCTGGGCCGGCCGTCTCGCGATCGCGAGACGGCTTCCCGCGCGGCGCGACCCCTGGACCGTCCTTGCTGCGTGGCTCGCGGCCTCGTGGGCGATGTACGGGTTCTCGGCACTCGGCGGGGCTTCGACGGACTATCCGCGGTTCGTGCCGCTGCTCCTCGCGCCACTCGTCGTCGCCGCGGCCGGGGGCCTCGGCGCCGCCGGGGTCTGGGTGGGGCGGCGCCGGCCCGTGTGGGCGAACCGCGAACGCGGCGTGGTGGCAATCGGGCTGGCCATCGTCGTGATCGCGCCGTTCAGCATCGCCAGCTACCAGAGCCAGGCGCAGGGGTATCGGCTGCCCGACGACCGTGCGCTGGCCGCCGCCGCGGCATGGACCGACTCCCGATTAGTGCCCGGCGCGACCATCCTGGCGCCGGTGCGCGAGGCCAAGTGGGTCGAAGGCCTCACCGGCCGGGCCGCCCTGTTCAGCAGCCAGGTGCGCTACGCATTCCGGCCGGTGGAGTGGGACCGCAGCCTTGCCGCCGACGCGCTCCTCCGCGGCAACCTCACCGTCGTCAACGAATCGTTCGTGCTCACGATGACCGACGGCGCGCCCGCGCCCGCGGGTGAGCAGCCACGGGCGCTGATCGTCGCTGCGAACCACGGCGGCGAGTACCTCGACCTCCTGAGGTTCGTGCCGGCCTCGAGCGTCATCCTCGACGCCGAAGGCCACAAGCTGGCCAGCCTCCCGTCGCTCTCGCCGGCAGGGTTCGACCGCACCATCGCCGCAGATTCGGCCATGGTCGTGACCCGTTGGACGGGGACCCGCCTGGGTGTCCCCATCGACTTCCGGCAGCAGGTGACGGTCCAGCGAGGCGCGACGTCGTTCGATCTCGACCTGGCGGCAACGACGCCCCTCACCGTGGGCAGTCTGCAGGTCGAGGTTCGCCCACCTACGGGCATCGCGGTGATCGACACGTCAGTCAACGGGTCGGTCGCCGAATTGACGTTCGCACGCATGGGCCGCAGCGAGCCGCGACTGCGCCTGACCCTCGCCAACGGGACGTTCGTCGCCACGGAGACCGGCGGCCTGCTGATCGCGAGTCCGGGGCCGGATCTGTCGCTCCGCGTGACCGACCTCACACCGGGCGGCGCGTCGTCGTCGCTGCGCCTGCTCGATCCGGCCGTCCTCGTCGCCGACTACGGGGTGGGGGCGGTGATCCTGCGCCGGGACCAGACGTACGACGCCCGCCGGGCACGACTCGAGCTGCTCGGATTCCACGTCGCGCGCGCCGAAGGACCGTACATCGTGATGGTCCGAACCGGCGCCGCGCGGCCGGCAGCGCCATGATCCCGTTTCCGGTCCGACTTCCGGCGCGACCGACACTTGTCGTCGGGGGATACGGCTACCGCAACGCCGGTGACGAGGCGATGCTGGCGGGGATGCTGCGCCTGCTCGGGCGCGACGGGATCACGGTCGTCTCTCGCGCGCCGGCCGAGACGGCGGCGGTTCACGATGTCCGCAGCATCGGTCTCGCCGCAGCACCCCGGGCGATGCTGGCGCATCCCGGAGTCGTCATCGGGGGCGGCGGGTTGTTCGGGCGCGACATGGGGGCGCTCGGCCGCCTCCTGCCGCTGTTCGGATTGCTGGTTGCGGCGACCGGTCGGGACGTCGCCCTCCTCGGGATCGGGGTCGACCGCGACATGCCCGCCTCCTCCGCCCGGCTGCTCGCGATGCTGGGCGCTCGCGCGACTTCGGTCGCCGTCCGCGACGCCGAGTCGCGGGCCATCCTGGCGTCCCTCGGCGTCGACGCAAGGCTCCAGCCCGACCTCTCGTCGCTGGTGCCGTCGGCCGGTCGGGACGCCGGCGTGGGCCGACTTCGCTCGATCGGGCTCGACCCGGATCGTCGGCCGGTGGTCGGGCTCTGTCTCACGGCGGTCGACCCCGCACTCGCGGATCGCTTACACGCTGCCGTCCTGGCCGCGATCGATGCGCTGCCCGGCGTCGATTTCTGCCTCGTGCCGCTGAGCCGTCACCCGTTCGTGGCTGCCCACAATGACGAGATTGCCGCGCGCCGCCTCGCGGCCGAACGGCCCCGTCTGCGTGTGCTGGTCCCGCCCGATGATCCGGCCGAGCTGCTCGCGGTCTTCGAGGCCTTTGCCGCGGCGGTGTGCATGCGCTACCACAGCCTCCTCTTCGCCGATCGGGCGGGCATCCCGATCGTGCCCATCCCGTATGCCGAGAAGTGCCTCCACTGGCTTGCCGAACACGGCCTCGTGGCGGCGGATCCGTCCCCATCGAGCATGCTCGCCGGCCTGGGAGCAGCACTCGGGGAGGCGATCGCATGAGCCGACGGGCCCGGACTGCGCTTCGATGGGGGCTCGGGCTGGGACTCCTCGTCGTCGTGGTGGCGTGGTTCGACGTCGCGTCGGTCGGCGATCGCCTGTCGAGCGTCAACCTCGCACTGGCCGTGCCGGCGATGGTCGGTCTGGTGGCTGTTCACCTCGTCGCGGCGCTCTCGTGGCAGCGGCTGACGGCCCGGCTTGCCGGCGTCCGCCTCGACGCGCGCAGCACCATCCGGCTGTACTACGCGGCCCAGGCGCTCGGTGCGGTGACCCCGGCCAACCTCGGCGCCGATGTGTTCCGGGTCGCGGCGATCGATTCGGGATCGGGTCGCGCCCGTCTCGCTCGACCGGTCCTCGTCCAGCGACTCACGAGCATCGTGGCCCTCGTCATCGTCGGCGCAGCTGGCCTCGTCGCGCTCCCGATCGAGGGGCGCGGCCCGCTGCTCGTGGCGGTCGCGCTCGTGGCGCTCGCTGCCGTTGCCGCGATCGCTGTCCTGTCCACGCGTGCCGCGCCACCGGCCGGTGCCGCGCCACGGGCCGGTGCCGCGCTGCGGGCCGGTGCCTCGCCACGGGCCGGTGCCGCGCTGCGGTTTGCCCGGTGGCTGGGCCCGATCTTCGACGCCGGGCAGGGCGGCAACCAGCGGGTTTCGGTTCTTCGGGACGGGGTCGGCCTCGGTCTCGCGTTCCACGTGATCAGCCTGCTGCTCGGCCTCGTGCTCGTCGCCGCGGTCCACGCGCCGTCGGCCGCCCGACCGGTCGAGGTCCTGGCGGCCCTTGCGGTCGCCCGGCTCAGCCTCGCGGTGCCCCTCTCACCGAACGGCATCGGCATCCAGGAGGGGGCCCTCTCCGTGCTGTTCGCGACCCTGGGACTGCCGCCCGACGTGGCCCTGGCAGCCGCGCTGCTCAACCGAATGGCACTGGTCGCGACGGCCGTCCTCGGATCCGTCCTGCTCATCGTGGGAGCCCGAACGGGCATGAACGCGCGGCGAACGACGCTCTCCGGTCACGCGGACGGCTGATCGCACGCGGGGCGCCAGCCGTCGGCGCGGCTCGAGCGGCATACTTCGCGCGATGCGATTTCGCGCGACGATCCAGCTCGAGGGCAAGACCGCGACCGGGTTCCGCGTCCCACCCGAGGTCGTGGCCGCGCTCGGCCGTGGAAAGCGGCCGCCCGTCCGAGTCACGATCGGTCCCCATACCTATCGCAGCACCGTGGCCGCCTACGGCGATGTCTTCATGCTGCCGCTCAGCGCCGAGAATCGGGACCGATCCGGGGTCGCGGCCGGTGACGAGGTCGACGTGGAACTGGAACTGGACACGGAACCGCGTGTCCTCGAGGTCCCTGCCGACTTCGACGCGGCGCTGCAGGCGGACGCAGATGCGCGGCGGACCTTCGACGCCCTGTCCTACTGCAACCGCCAGTGGCACGTTCTGTCGGTCGAAGGAGCGAAGACGCCCGAGACCCGCCAGCGGCGGATCGCCAGGTCGGTCGAGGTGCTGCGCCAGGGCCGGGCTCGCTGACCCCGGGCGGGAGCTGGTGGAGATGAGGGGACTCGTCACCAGGCCCCAACGAGCCCATCCGAAGTCCCGTTCCACCGTTCAAATGAGGTCAGTTCGGGCTTGGTAGGGTCCCTACAGGCGCTCGACGGGGTCGTCACCGTCAGCGGAAGCCTCGCCGGAACGATGACCATCGGACAGGGCACGCCGCTTCCGTTGATGCCGTTTCTCTGGTTCGTCCTCATGCTCGTCGGCTATCCACGGGGAGCGCGACCGGCCCAGGGAGCAGCGGTCGCCGGCCAGCAGCGCGGGTTGTGAACGGCGACCCGGATGGGATGGTCCGATGACCGCGGCCGATTTCTTCGTCCGGGTCCAGGGCGCCAGCTTCTACGAACAGGACCCGACTGCGGCCGCGCGCCGGTACGACGCGATCGGGATCGACACCGATCCCGGCACGGCTCGCCGTGATGCAGCTTCCGGAGTGCCCGGCTACCCGGCGCAGTCGCTGACAGCCCGTAGCGCCACGTCGACGTGGAGTTGGGCGTGCCCGCCGTACTCGAGCGCCGTGGGCAGCTCGGCCGTCGCGAGCGACAGGGTCGCCCAGCCGACGATCCGTTGCGGGTGGCTCGGCAGCGCAGGAAACGTGCTGTTCGAGGGGGTCCAGGCGGCGATCGCCGCCTGGAGGACGGACCAGCGCGCCGCCGGGTAGGCCCAACTGCCACCAAGGATATCGCGCTCGACGCATGGCCCGGCCGCAGCCGTCGCGAGCCCGGGTTCGCCGCCGAGCCCAGGCAGGAGACCGATCGCGCTGGCCCCACCGACCGTGCCATCTCCGTCCGCATCACCGTAGGTCGGGCCGTGCGGGCCGACGACCAGGTTGCGGGCTTCCTCGGCAGCTCGCTGCGCGATGGCGAGGTCGGTCGCTGACCGCCAGCGGCCCACCGCACCATCGATCGCGTTCAGGCGCGCCTCAAGCAGGCCAGGATCCGCCGTCGCGATCGACTCGGGCGGGCTCGACGCGCCTGGCGACTGCGCGGTCGACCCGCAACCGACGACAGCGAGTGCCGCGAGCGCGATGGCCGCGAGTGCCGTCGAACGACGTGCTGCGTTGGGTTGGCCGATCACGTTGGGTCCTCGTTCGTCGGTCCGTCTGGGGAAACTGCGCGGTCGGCCGGTGTTGCCGGGAACCCGCGACTGCGATTGTCCGAGCTGCCGATGTCGAAACGGTGACGTCGCACGCCACACCGTTCCTGGGTTGCCGCGCCGGATGGTCGGACGAAGCGACCCTGCGTCGCTCAGCTCGAACCGGCGACGCGCTGCTCGGAGGCGGCGGGGTCGCCGTCGTCCGGCTCGAGGGTGATCCCGATGCCGGGATACATCGCGAGGTCGGCCGCCGTGGTGAACCCCCGGGCGATCGGCGAACCGTCCGAGCGGAACGTGCCGGCGCTCACCCGACCGCCGTCGCCCACCAGCCAGAGCTCGTAGAAATGGTCGGCGTCCGAGCGTGGCAGGCCGGACATCGCGAGATCCACGCGGACGCCGCCCTCGGGCAATGGCTCCAGAATGACCGAGCCGGAAGCGCCCGGGGCGAGGACCGAGCCCGACAGCGCGATCCGCTCCGGCACGACCCGTGGGCTGCCGACCACGACGAGCGCGAAGACCGCGGCAGCGCCGACGAGGGCCCCAGCGCCGCCCCAGGCGATCCGCCCGAACCAGCCACTCCCCGTCCGACGGCGCGCCCTCGAGCCGGGCGGCGCTTCCTCGACCGCAGGCGGTTCCGGGGCCTTCCCGGCCATTCGTCGGGCGGCCAGCACCCGCTCCCGGAGCTGGGTCGGCGGATCGGCCTCGAGTGGCAGGATCCTGGCAGCCGCAATGAGCCGAGCGGACGCGCCACTCAGCTGTCGCCACGCGTCGGTGCATTCGGCGCACCTCGCGAGGTGGGTGGCGAGCGCCGGGTCCGGCGGGCGTCGCTCCATGATCGCCCCGGCGACCTGCTCCCGCCACAGGCCGTGCTCGGTCGATCCGGTCATCGTCGGCCTCCGAACGTCCAGGCGGCTGGTACCGCCGCTTCGATGGCCATCGGCGCGATCGGCTCAAGCAGCCCGGCCATGCCTCGCAACGCGTGGTAGGTCCGGCTCTTCACTGTGCCGAGCGGCACCCCGAGAACCTCCGCGATCTGGGACTGGCTGAGGTCGTCGCGATAGGCGAGGAGCAGGACCTCGCGCTGCACCCCGGGCAGGCGCTCGAGCGCCGCCGCGATCTCCCAGGCTTCGGCCAGGCCGTCGACATCGAGGTGGCCGACCGGATCCGGCCCGCCCTCGCCGGCTGGGCCCGGCCGGCGACCACGCGACCGCAGCCGATCAGTCGCCACGTGGCGGGCGATCCCGAACAGCCACGCGCCGGCGCGACCGCGGGCCGGATCGAACCGGTCGGCCTGGCGCCAGGCCCGGATGAGCGTGTCGTTCACGAGTTCCTCGGCGTCCTCGACATCCTGCAGCCAGCGCAGCCCGAGCGCGTAGAGCGGCCGCGCGAACCGATCGTAGAGCACACCGAAGGCGGCCTCGTCGCCCGTCGCGACGGCGGCGATGAGTTCGTCCTCCGAGCGGCGCTCGTCCATCACTCCACCCTTCGTCGGCCGGGGGGTCTTCGGTTCATCTGAAGGGCAATGAACCGATCGAGCCTCGGCCATCGAAGTGTTCCCCGTCAACCCCACCATGGAGGAACGTCGTGCGCAAACTCATCGCGCTGCTCGGACTCGTCGCACTGCTCGCCGTGCCGGCGACCGCTCTTGCGGCCCACGAGTCGAACAACAAGCTCGTCTTCGCGCCGGTCGCCGGCTCGCTCGCGCCGGATGGCGCCGGCAGCGGCGTCATCAACTACATCAAGGGCATCAGCGAGGAGGAGCCGAACACCGCCTGGAGCTCCGCCTTCCGGTTCAGCGGCCTCGCCGCCGACACGGCCTACACGGTGGTCGTGCGCGGCCGCTTCGCCGACCCGGCGGTCTTCTCGGCGATCTGCGAGTTCACGACCAACGCCTCGGGGATCGGGGGGTGCGAGAGCCAGTTCACGGGCCTCCTGCGCCTCGCCATCGCACAACTCCGGCTCGGGGGCGTCGGCGGCACGCCGGTCCTCCAGGCCACCCGCCAGGCGGTGGTTTCCGGCCCGGGCTCGATCACCAGCGACGGCGGATGCCGCGAGCCCGACCAGGCGGGCAGCACCTGCGAGGCGCCCGGCCGCAACTAGACCAGCCCGGGACCTTGATCACGTCCCGACAACGCCAGAACGACATCGCCGGCTCCCGGTCTTTGGGGCCGGCGATGTCATCTGCTGGATCAGTACCTATCGCCCTGACCGACGACAGCCGCCAGGTTCGTGAGGAAACCGTCCGCGCCACCCGCGGGCGATGGCGCACTCGCGGTCTCGCTCAACCCATCTCGTGCACGCGCACCAGCTCGACGAGTGCGTCGCGGTCCTGCCCGCAATCCGGGCAGGCCGCCAGGTGCGTGGCCACGTCAGGGCACAGCGCTGCCGCCGATCGTCCGGCGAGTTGGTGCTCGACGTACTCGTCACAGGATCGACACGAGCCCGTCATCAGCGCGTCAAATCGTCCCGCGAGTGTGGCCACAGGCACTCGACCGGCAGACCGGACGGGGCGCCTGGAGGCTTCCCAGGTGTGTTCACGCCTGAGGCCTGGCACAAGACAAGGAGACTCGATGGGTCGCAAGACACTATCCACGCTGTTTGCGTTGGCCCTGGCCATCGGTTCGGTGGCAACGGCCGGACCGGCCGCAGCGGCAGGGGGCACCATCACGGCGAACGGCTGGTACGAGGGAGAGGAGATCTACTACCTGCTCCCCCTGACTGGCGGAGTCGAGGAAGGCGTCACCCAGCGTGGCGAGAACGATCTCTACCTGATCGGCGGAGACCGCGCCTTCCAGGGCAACGTCGCCGAATTCATTCCAGGTGAGGCGGGCTACTCACCGCACTGGAACGTCAACGTCGTCCACACCGCCCCCGGCAAGACGCTCGCCGACGTCCTGGCCTCACCCTACGCCTCGGCCCACTACCCCGAGGCGCTCTTCGACGACGCCGAGAGCATCCTCGCCGCACAGGCGGCGGGCCTCGTGACGATCGATCGCCCGGGTGTCGTCGTCCTGTGCCCGGTCGTCACCGAGCGGGCCGCGGAGGCACCGGGGAACACCCCGCTTTCGGAGCAGTTCCCAGCGTTCCCGAGCACCTTCTAGGCCGCACCTGGAGGATCCCCATCTCAGTCAGCCGGTGCGCCGCGGCGGATCATCCCGCCGCGGCGTACACTCCGTCCGGCTTCGGGCGCCCTCGGTTCGGCCGGGTGACAGGCCCTTGCTTGGGTGGGCCGCGGCCCAGCACACGACAGTGATCGGCCGGACAATGCTGCCTCGAGACGGAGGATCTGGTCGATGGGGCTGTGGCAGCGATCGATGATCGCACTCGCGCGTCGCGAGGGGCTGAACCGGGTCATGCAGCGACGCCGAGCCGCCTCGCTGATGGCGGGTCGCTTCGTCGGCGGAGCGTCGCCGGAATCCGGGGTCGAGACGGCGCTCCGGTTGAGCGCGGACTTCGGCATCACCTCGTCTCTTTTCTTCCTCGGCGAGTACGTGCGCGATCCCGCCAGGATTGAAGAGAACGTCCGGAGCACGATCGAAGCCGCCGAGCTGCTCGGGCGCGCCGGGCTTGACGTGCACGTTTCGATCGACCCCACCGCCGTCGGGTTCATGACCAGTGCGACGCTCGGGCGCACCAATGCCGAACGGATCGCCAGTGCCGTCGCCGGCCAGCCGCTCCGGCCGCACAACTACCTGATGCTCGACATGGAGGATCGCGCGCTCCTGGCACCGACCCTCGCCCTGCACGCAGGGCTCCTGGACCAGGGGCTGCCGGCGGCTATCACGCTGCAGGCTCGATTGCGGCGGACCGAGCAGGACGTCCAGCCCTTCGTGCAGCGCAGGACCGCGGTCCGGCTGGTCAAGGGCGCCTTCCCGCTTGGGCCCGTGCACGATCACCGGGGCAGCCGGGCAATCAGCGCGAGCTTCCTGAGGATCGGCTCGGCCATGCTCTCCGAGGACGCCAGGCGGGCCGGCTTCTACCCGGTCTTCGCGACCCACGATGACGCGCTCGCCAGGCAGCTGATCGACCTCGCCCGGTCGCGCGGTTGGGAACCCGAGCAGTACGAGTTCGAGCTGCTCTACGGGGTGCGTCCTGACTGGCAGCAGGAGCTGCGCTCCATGGGCGCCCAGGTTCGCGCCTACGTTCCGTTCGGCGCGGACTGGTGGCCGTATTGCATTCGCCGGGTGGGCGAGAACCCCGCGAACGTTCTGCTCCTGGGCCGGGCGCTGCTCGGCAAGTCGTACGCTTCCAGATGAAGGGGGCCGGCGATGTCCATGTTCAGCCGGTGATCGATTCCCCGCCGTCGACCGGGATGACGGCGCCATTGACAAAGTCGAACTCGCTGCCGGCAAGGCCCACGATCGCGTTGGCCACATCCTGCGGCGTCGTCATCCGGCCGGTGGGGTTGCGGCGCTCGCTCAACTCGATGATCTGCCGGTGGACCGGCACCTTCATGAGCGCCGGGCTCATCGTGATGCCCGCCTGGATGGCGTTGACCGTGATCCCGGTCCGCAGGTGCCCGAACTCCAGGGCGAGCTGACGGACATGGGACTCCAGCGCGGCCTTCGCTGCCGAGACCCGGCCGTAGGTGGGCACGACCAGGCTGGACCCCTCGGACGTGATCGCCAGGATCCGCGAGCCGGCCTCCAGGAAACCGGCTCGATGGAGGTCCTGGACCCAGTAGACCGGCTGTGGGCCATGACGTCGGCCGTCATCTCCATCTTCCTGCGGTTGACGGCCCCCTTCGGGTCGTCGGTGATGTAGGGCACCAATGAGCCGAACGCCAGCGAGTGCACGACGACTCGAAGATAAGGGTTCCGTCCGGCCGCCCGGCTCCGGTCGAACCGATCGCCGAGCGTGGCCAACCCGGCGGCGCGCTTCTCGTCGTCGGCCGCGTTCATGTTGATGTAGAGCTCCTCGCTGCCCGCGGCGGCGATCTTCGCCCGGATCTCCTCGACGTGCGCCCCGGTGGCCCGCGTGTCGAGGTGGATGCCGCAGATCAGATAGCCGCGCGCCGCGAGCGCGAGCGCCGTGGCCTCGCCCATCCCGCTCGAAGCGCCGAGGATGAGCGCCCAGCGCTCGCGGTCGTCGGTCATCCGGTCCCTCCTGGCGATGTCGGCGAATGGTACGCTGCCGCCCGATCGGGACGGGACGGCAGACCGACGCAGGAGGGCACCACGCGATGCGCCTGCGGTTGCTGGACCTCGGCGGCGTCAGCGGGCTCCGATCGCAGGCCGTCTACCACGCGCTGTGCGACAGCGTCAGCGAGGGTGGTCCCGACACGCTGGCGATCCTGTACCCGACCGACCCATACGTCTCGCTCGGATTCCACCGGGACCTGGAAGCCGACGTCGACGTCGCATTCTGCGCGGAGCGCGGGCTGCCCGTCTATCGGCGGCGGGTCGGTGGCGGGACCGTGTACCTGGACTCCGACCAGGTCTTCTTCCAGCTCATCGTCCACCAGCGTCACGTACGGATGACGGTCGAGCGCGCCTACGCCGAGCTGCTGGCGCCGGCGGTGGCCGCCTACCGTGCGCTCGGCGTTCCGGCGGAACTGATGGGGGTGAACGACCTCGCCGTCGCCGGCCGAAAGCTCAGTGGGACCGGGATGGCGACGATCGGCGACGCGACCGTCCTGGTCGGCAACATCATTCGCGATCTCGATCACGCGACGATGGCCGGGATCATGCGGCTTCCCGACCCCTACGCGCGGCGTTGGGTGGAGGCGAGCATGCGCCGCTGGGTGACGTCGATCCAAGGAGAGTCGGGGGCGCAACCCGGCTACGCGACCGTCGCCGCCGAGTTGGCCAACGCCTACGCAGGGTGGGCTGGAGAACCAATGGAGCCGGGCGAGCCGACAGACCGGGGGTTGGGCCTGATCGAGAGGACTGAGGAGCGTCTGCAGTCGGCCGAATGGCTCCATCGTGACGGCTTCGAGTGGGCCACGGCTCCGGCGTCTCCGGTCCGCCGGGTGAAGATCCGGTCCGGTCGCTGGGATTCAGTCTTCGACTGCTGGCTCGATCGCCAGCCCGTCCGGGTCTACTTGTCGGCCGAGGGGGGCGTCGTCGAGGCTATCGAGTTCCGCGCCCTCGATGACGGCCCGCCAACGATCCGCGCCACACTCGAAGCGCTGGGTGCCAGCCTGTCAGGGGTCGACGCGGCGGGACCCCGGACAGGGGAGCGCGTGGCGGGTATAGTGGCGGCGGCCGATGCAGGACGACTTGCCAGGCTGCTGGCGGTCGCGGCTCGCCCCGACGGATGAGGTGCCCGTGCGACTCGCCGCCGGCCGACTGTGGCTGGATAATGATCTCGTCTTCACCGGACCGACGGGTGGTCCGATCCCGCCGGGCAGCGTCACGCGCCGCTTTCAGGCGCTCCTCGCCGGGGCCGGTATCGGAAGGCTGCGGTTCCACGAACTGCGCCATGCCGCGGCTACGGTCATGCTCGCCCAGGGCGTCGAGCTCCGTGTGATCTCAGAGACGCTCGGACATAGCTCGCTCGGAATGACGGCCGACGTCTACGCCGGTGTGGTTCCTGCGCTCGGACGCGCGGCCGCGGCACGAATGGATGAAGCGCTGGGCGGAGCGAGGTGACGCGCCACCTCTGATCGGTGGGTCACGGACACCGTTGGAGGCCGGCCGCGGGAGACGATCTCTCGTCAACGCGTAGCGCCTGCAAATCTCGAGACAATTTGATTGGGGCTGGCAGGTGGGCCGCCCTGGCGTATAGCTGTCCCGGTAGCTGTCTTGAGCCGAGCACCCAACCAAATTGAGCACGAAACTGGGAGGTTGGTGGAGATGAGGGGACTCGAACCCCTGACCCCTGCGATGCGAACGCAGTGCTCTTCCGGCTGAGCTACATCCCCACGGGGTCGTTCGCACGCCGCGGCGGGCGGAACGGGCGTCGAGTGTAGCACGGGCTCCCGGCCCGACCCCGGGCGCGTCTGACACCGTCTCGCGGTCGGACCCACGGTCGCGAGTGCCGGCACGCGTGCGTCGAGGGCTGCCTCTACCCACTACCCTGCGCCGATGGGCATCGGTCTGCTGCTGGGCCTCGGCGCCGCCGTGATGTGGGGTCTCACCGACGTATCGGCCTCCGTCGCGAGCCGGCGTTTCGGCAGCGTTCGGGTCCTCGCCGGAGCCCATCTCGCCGGCTGGCTGGTCCTCGTGATCATCGGCCTGCTGCGCGGGGTCCAGCTCCCGAGCGACCTAGGGATCCTTGTGTCTGCCGTCGCGGTCGGGCTGTTCGGGGCCGGCGCCTACCTCGCGTTCTTCACCGGGCTGCGCATCGGCCCCCTGGCCGTGGTGAGTCCGACGGTCGCCGCGTTCGGCGGGTTGACGGTGATCCTGTCGGTGCTCTTCCTCGGCGAGACGTTGACGCCGCTCCAGGCGGTGGGTGCCGTGCTGGCCACGATCGGTGTCGTCTTCGTCGGATTCGTCTCCGACGGCAACCTCAGGGAGACCCGGATCGTGGGATCCGGGGTTCTGTTCGGGTTTGCGGCCCTGGTGCTGTTTGCGCTCATGACGATCGCCTCGTCGACACCCATCCGCGAGGTTGGCTGGCTCGAATTCTCGCTGCTGGCACGAACGGTCAACGTCGTCGCCGTCTGGTTGCTGCTCGTCGCCAGCCTGGCGACCAACGCCCCGGCACTCCGCCCGTTTCTGGCTGCCGGAGAGGCGCGCTCGCGGCGCGGCGCGATCGCCATTCTCCTGGCCGGGCTCCTCGACGTCGCGGGGCTGATCAGCTTCACGTACGGGCTGGAGGTGGCCGAAACGTGGATCGTCGGCCTGGCCAGTTCATTCGGTCCGGCGATCGCCGTCGTGGTTGCCGTGCTGTTCATGCGAGAGCGCCTGCGGCCGACCCAATGGCTCGGCCTGGGGATCCTGGCGGCGGGGCTGGGGGCGGTCGCGCTCCCCTGATCGCAACCGAGACTCAGGCCGGCAGGCTGAACCAGAACCGCGTCCGGCCACCGGCCGTGTCGGCGCCGACGCGGCCACCCGAGGCCTCGACGAGCTGTTTGACGATGGCCAGGCCGATCCCCGCGCCGCCGCGGGCGCGATCGCGCGACTTGTCGACGCGGTAGAAGCGCTCGAAGACGCGCTCGAGTTCGGTATCGGGCAGCGGTTCGCCGCTGTTGCTGACCGAGACGAGCAGGTCGGACGGCCGGCGCTCGGTCCGGATCGCGATCTCGCCACCCGACGGCGTATAGCGCACCGCGTTGGACAGGAGGTTGTCGAGGACCTGGGCGAGATGGTCCGGGTTCGCTCGCGCCGGCAACCGGTCCGGCAGGTCTGCCGTGATCGTCAGGCCCGCCCGCTCGACGACCGGGGACACGAGATCGATCGAGCGCCGGATGGCCACCACGAGGTCCAGGTCATCGAGGACGGCCGGGCCGGTCGACGCGTCGCCCTCGGCAAGGGCATCGAGCGAGTGCGACAGGCGCACGAGGCGATCCGCCTCCTCCCAGAGGGACTCGTACGTGGCGGAGTCCGCCTCGATCACGCCGTCCCGGAGCGCCTCGAGGTAGCCCTGGAGATTGGTCAGCGGGGTTCGCAGTTCATGGGCCGCGTTGGCGATGAAGTCGCGACGTATCGCCTCCTGGTGCCCCAGCGCGGCCGCCATCTGGTTGAACGAGTCGGCAAGGCTGGCGATCTCCTCGGGGCCGTCTCGGGGGACCCGCGCGCCGTAGTCGCCGGCGGCGATCCGCCGGGCGGCGGCACCGACCTCGGCCAGCGGCCGGGCGAGGCGCCGGGCCAGCAGGACGGCCAGGCCGAAACTGGCCAGCACCGCGACGCCGACGGCGATCACGACGACGCTCGTCACCGATGTGTCGTACATCTCACGCGCATGGGCCGCCGTGTCGCCGGTCTTGATCATCATCGCCGTGAAGGTCTCGGCGCCGATGATCGTCACGCCCAGCGCAAGGATCGCGATCCCGAGGACGGCTGAGGCCAGCGCCCCGACGGCGATCCGGACGGCGATCCCGCGGCCGATCATCCGATCATCGGGCCGCGGCCGCCCGGTACCCGACGCCACGAACGGTCGCGATGTAGCGCGGGCTGTCGGCGTCGTCGCCGAGCTTGTCCCGCAGCCGCCCGATGTGGACGTCGATGGTTCGATCGAGCACTTCGGCCTCGTCGCGACCGTAGACCGCGTCGAGGAGCTGGTTCCGGCTGAGGACGCGCCCGTCGGCTTCCAGCAGCGCCGTCAGGAGGCGGAACTCGACGTGGGTCAGGTCGATCGGCCGGCCGTCCCGGGTCACCTCGTGGCGCTCCGGATCGACGACCAGATCGGCGTGGCGCAACATGGCGGCGGGCCCCGCGCGCCCGACGACTTCGGCGCCGACCGGACGCGACGTGCCGTCCGCGGGGCCCGCCGCGGTGCGTCGCAGAATCGCCTTGACCCGGATGACGAGCTCGGCGGGGGAGAACGGCTTGGGGAGGTAGTCGTCGGCGCCGTCCTCGAGGCCGGTGATCCGGTCCAGGACGGACCCTCGGGCCGAGAGGATGAGGATGGGCGTGGCGGCGAGGGCTCCGTTCGACCCGGAGCGCACCGCCCGGGTGATGGCACGCCCGTCGATCTCGGGCAGCATCAGGTCGAGGACAACGAGCGCCGGTTGGAGGCGGTCGATCGCCTCGATGGCGGCTCGTCCGTCACCGGCCGTGGCGACGACAAATCCCTCGCGTTCGAGGTAGGTCCGAACGAGCCGGACGATCTTGGCGTCGTCGTCGACGACGAGGATCGGTCGATCGGTGAGGGTCTGGTGCGGAAGCATGGCGTCCATCGTAGCCGCCGATGCTAGGCCGGCGCCGTGACGGCCGGGTGACGCCAGATCCCTCTTGCCAGAGTAGAACATCTGTTCGATAATCGACAGACCGATGACCACCCCGACCTCCGACGTGACGGCCGCGCTCGCGACCCTCCAGGCTCGCTGGGGAGCGGCCGCGCCGCGCCGGTTCGGGGAGACGCTCGGAGCGCTGGCGACGGTACCGCTGCCCGCCGAAGAGGGATCGGTCGAGGCTCCGAGCCCGGGCCTGCCCGCGCCCGCGTCCATGCCCGCGCCCGCGTCCATGCCCGCGCCCGCGTCCATGCCCGGACGCGAGATCGTCTCGACCGGGTTTCCGGCGCTCGATGCCATCCTGGGGCCCGGCGGCCTGCCGCGCTCGGCGAGCGTGGCCCTCCGCGGCGACGCGTCGAGCGGCCGGACCACCCTCGCCCTGCGGCTCGCCGCGGAGGCCCAGACCGCGGGCTCCATCGTCGCCTGGCTGGACCTCGCCCGGTCGTTCGATCCGGTCGAGGCGGTCGCCCGCGGCATCCGGCTGGAGTGGCTCGTCGTCCTCACGCCCGAGACGCTGGCCGACGGCCTCGCCCTGGCCGGTGCGCTCCTCTCGGCGCGGACCGTGGACCTGCTGCTCATCGACCTGCCGCCGCGCCTCGACGCGAGCGTTCGTCGCGCCGCGTTCGAGGATCGCCTCCACCGGCTGGTCGCCCTGGCCCGTCGTTCCGAGACGCTGCTCGTCGTCCTCGAACCTCCGGGGCTCACCCCGGCCGTCGCCCATGCCGTCGCCGAGGCGACCGGGTTGCGCCTGGAGCTGGCCCGCCGATCGTGGATCCGCCTCGGGCGGGACGTCGTCGGGCAGCGGACGGAGGTGACCGTCACACGCAACCGGTTCGGTCCACCGGGCCGCCGGGCGGAGCTCCGGATCCTCTACGCGGAGGGCGGCGAGCGGGATGCCTGCCTCCTCCGGGACGGGCTCCTCGCGGAGCCATCCTCCACCGACGGACCCCCGATCCCGATCCACGCCCCCGCCACTGCAACCGGGACCCACGCCGATGCGACGCCTCCACCTCTACTGGCCCCACCTCCTCCTCGATCTCGCCCGACACCGCTCCGGCTCGTTCCCGCCGGGCCCGATCGTCCTCGGCGGCCAGCCCTGGACGAACGGGACGGTGCTCGACGCGGATCCGGCGGCGCGCGCGCTCGGGGTCCGGCGCGGGATCCCGCTCGGGGCGGCCCACCGGCTGGCCCCCGAGGCGACCTTCCTCGATCCGGCTGCGGAGCTTGATCGGGCGGCCGTCGAGGCCGCCTTCGAGACCCTTGCCGCCTTCAGCCCCGGTCTGGCCGGCGTGGTGGACCCCGGCGACGCCGCGTTCGGCCTGATCGAGGTTCAGATCGACGGCCTCGAGCCGCTGTGGGGTCCGGAGCCGGTCCTCGTCGAGCGCCTGGTGGCCGCCCTCCGGCCGATCCTCCCGGGGCCGCCCCGGGCGGGGATCGCCGGGACCCGGTTCGCGGCCACGGTCGCGGCCGGCCTGGCGGTACCGGGCGCGCTCGTCGCCGTCGACGCCGTCGACACGGTCGGTGCGGTCGGTGCGGTCGGCGCAGAGGAGGCGACGTCCGGATCGGAACTCGGCGCGGAGGCTGCATTCCTCGCCCCGCTGCCGGCAGGTTTGCTCACCCCGGATCAGGACATCCGCGCCAGGTTGGCCCGGTTCGGGTTGCGTCGGATCGGCGCAGTTGCCGGGCTGGCTCGCACCGCGCTCGTCGCCCGCTTCGGCGAGGAGGGCGCCCGGATCCACTCGCGAGCCCGGGGCGAGGAACTCGAACCGTTCCGGCCGCGGCGGATGCCGGAGCGAGTCGTCCTGGCCCTCCCGATCGAGCCCGCGGTCTCCGAGCTCGAGGCCGTCCGTTTCGTCCTTCGACGGGTCGCGACCGCTCTCGGCGCCCAGCTCACGGGGCGCGGCCTGGCTGCGACCCGGGCGCGGCTCAGCCTGGAGTTGGACCTGGCCTTCGCCGTTCGTGGGACGCCGTCGCAGATGGAGCTGGAGCAGCGGTTTCCCGAGCCCACCGCAGACGCGGAGGCGATCGAGCGCCTGCTCTTCGCCCGACTGGAACGGATGCCGCCCCCGGCCGCGGTCGCGCGCCTGGAGCTGGAGCTGGCCGGCGCCGAGCCGGCCGCCGGGCAGCAACTCCAGCTGTTCGTGCCGCAGGCAGCGCGTGGCGCCCGGCTCGGGTGGCAGCTGGCCCGGCTGGCGATGACGTTCGGCGAAGAGGTGATCCGCCGGGTCGAACTGGCCGACCCGGAGGCGCCGCTGCCCGAGCATCGCTGGCGCTGGCGGTCGGTATCGAGCGGCGACAGCGGGTCGGGAGCGATTCGATGACCCGGCTCCTCCGCGAACACCCGGCGATCGACGTGGAATTCGATCCCGCCGGGCGCCTGGTTGCCATCCGTTGGGACGGTCGGCGCGAGCCGGTGGAGGTTTGCAATCGCTGGCGAATCGAGGAGTCGTGGTGGCGGCAGCCGATCGATCGCGACTACGTCAAGGTCGTCGGCCGGCGGTGGCTGGCGCTCGTCTATCTCGACCGGACGAATGGGACATGGCATCTGGAGCGGCTCTACGATTGAGCCGCCCCCGTTTGAGCCGCCCCCGTTTCCCCAAGACCGATGTCGTCCCTGCGCCCCTGTCGGCGCCGCGTCAGCGTGTGCCGGGGATGACCAGCGTCAGGATGAACAGGATCAGAAACAGACCCACGACAAGGGCGAGTGCCCCGAAATCCCGCGGACGTGCCGTCTGCACAACAGACCCCCAAGAACCGATGTCCCGCCAACTGCCTGGGTCGACGGTGACGAGATTGTAGCTGCGAATCGTTTGACGTGCGTCGTCGCCCATATGTTCCGTGGGCGGACGCAAATCAGATTGACAATACGGTCGAAACGACGCGTCGCGTCGACCGGCCGCTCGGCACCTGGGCAGCGGTCCGGCGCCGTTGGCACCGCGAATCCGCGGTTCGATCCGGCGAATCCCCGGCTACGGGAACGGGCACGCGGCGCCGTACAGCACGGTCAGGATGGTGGCCGAACCAAGCGGCGCAACGGACGATCGGACCCGGCAGCCGCCCTCACCGAGCGACTCGAGGACCTGGCTGCCGTCCTCGAGCGGACCGGACAGCGATTCGGTGCGAAACCCGGCGATCTCGAGCTCCGATTGCAGGAATGCCACGGTGGCGGCCACGCTGCCCGGCACATCCATGGTCGCGCTCGCCGGACCGCCCCTGGTCTCCGCAGCCTGGAATTCCGCAGGAAGCGGGAACCCCTCCGGCAGCGCATCCCAGATCCGTCCCCACGAGGTGTCGGTCTGCATCGGAAGCTTCTCGCCGCTTGCCGCAGGCGTCGTTGGCGCGGCAGCGGTCGGTGACGCGGCGGCCGGTTGCAGCGAGGCGCCCGGTGGTGCCGGAGGTGGACTGGCGGAGACGCCGCACGCAGCCACGAAGATTGCCGCGGAGGCCAGCGTTGCGGGCAGGGACCCCATCCGGGCCCGCCGTCGGAGTGGCGTCACCTGCGCATCGTACTGGCGGGTGGGGATCGGCGGGTCGCGCCGCCAGACCGCGTCGGCGGGTCATGCCGCCAGGCCGCGTCGGTGGGTCGCGCCGCCAGACCGCGTCCGGCTGGCCGGTTCGAACATGGCAGGACCCCGTCGCCCCCAGCGCGACGGGGTCCTGGGCCGGAGTGCCTGCTCACCAGGTGCTCCGGGCGGTCGACGTCCGGATGGACCAGATGGTCGCCGAGGGTCTCGTCATCGGCCGAGCACGATGGGAAGGATCAGACCGCCGTGGCGGCCTGGGCGGCGAGGAGCTGCGGGAGAACGACGAGGATGAGCAGTATCGCCAGCAGGACAAGGCCCAGGGTCCGAATCGTGGCGAGGGCCGTCGCCTGGAGGGTTGATCGCATGCCGCTGAGACGCCGGACGTCCCGGCGATGTTGCGTCGGGAACCCTCGGCGGTCCCCCGCCGCGAAGTCCTTGACGTAGATAGAACAAGCGTTCGATACTAGGCGACCCCGGCGCGCCCACTTGAAAGGCCCCCTGATCGCCCGAATCGGACATCGCCCATGGCACCCAGGCCGTATGCCGAGCTTCATTGCCATTCGAACTTTTCGTTCCTCGACGGTGCCTCGGCGCCCGACGATCTCGTCGCCAGGGCGGTTGAGCTCGAGCTTTCCGGGTTGGCCATCACGGATCACCTGGGACTCTATGGGGTGGTCCGGTTCGCAGGTGCGGCGGAGGCGGCCGGGCTCCACCCGGTGGTCGGGGTCGAGCTGGAGCTCCTCGACCCCGCGGCCCGTGACCCGAACGGGATCGTCATTCCCGCGAAGCGTCCCGTAACCCGGGGAGGACGGCGCTCGCCGGGGGCCGTCGCGGTCGTTCGCGAGGGGCAACCCGTCCGGCCGCGCCCGGACCGCGCGCGGCTGCCCGGGCGTCGGCGTGAGGTCAAGGAGGATCTGCGTGGGATCGGGGAGCGGCAGCGCGGTCCGCACCTGACCCTGCTCGCTCGCGACGCGATCGGCTATCGCAGCCTGTGCCGGCTTGTCAGCCGGGCGAACCTGGCCGGCACGAAACGGGTACCGCGGTTCGAACAGGCGCTTCTCGAGGAGCATGTCGAGGGGCTCGTCGCCCTGTCCGGGTGCCGGGACGGGGAGATCGCGCGACGGTTGCGGGTGGGCGATCGAGCCGGGGCACGGGCCGTCGCCGAGCGCTATGCGATGCGGTTCGGGCGGGGCGATGGGGCGGCCACGAGCGGCTTCTTCCTCGAGCTGTCGCATCACCTCCTGCCGGACGACGATTGGCTCGTGGCCGAGACTGCCGCCCTGGCCGCCGAGCTGGGTCTGCCGGTCGTCGTCACCAACGACGTCCACTACGCGCGACCGGAGGACCGCGAGCTCCAGGACGTCCTCACCGGCATCGCCCACGGGCGCGCACTGGACGCACTCGCCGATCTGCGTCGGCCCGACGGCGAGTCGTACCTGAAGTCGGGCGACGAACTGGCGGCGATGCCGCCGGGTGATGGCGGGATCGCCGGGGAGGGCGGGGCCGGAGATGTTGGCGCCGCCGGAGATGTTGGCGCCGCCGGAGATGTTGGCGCCGCCGGAGATGTTGGCGCCGCCGAAGATGTTGGCGCCGCCGAAGATGTTGGCGCCGCCGGAGGCGTTGGCGCCGCCGGCGCGCCAGATCGGACGGCGCGCGCCTGGGCTGAGGGGATTGCGACCTCGGCCGAGCTTGCGGCGTCGTGTCGGGTGGAGCTCGGGTTCGAGCGGTATCGCTTTCCGGGGTTCCCGGTGCCGAGTGGGGAGACCGCGTTCAGCTATCTCGTCGACCTGTGCCAGACGGGCACGCGTCGGCGCTACCACCCGTTGACGCCGGCCGTCGTTCGCCAGCTCGCGCACGAACTCGAGGTCATCGAGCGGACCGGCCTCGCCGAGTTCTTCCTCATCTGCTGGGACCTGATGCGGTTCGCGAAGGAGCGCGGGATTCCGGCCAACGGGCGGGGGAGCGCCGCCGGTTCGATCGTGGCCTACGCCCTCGGGATCACCCGGGTGGACCCGATTCGCCACGACCTTCTCTTCGAGCGGTTCATCAACGAGGGCCGGACGACCTACCCGGACGTCGACATCGACTTCTCCTCGGCGCGGCGCGAGGAGGTCATCCAGTACGTCTACGGCCGCTACGGGCCGGAGCACACGGGGATGGTCTGCAACCTCGTCACGTATCGGGCGCGCTCGGCGGTCCGCGAGGTGGGCGTGGCGCTGGGCTTTCCGCGACCGCTCGTCGATCGTGTGGCGAAGGCGCTCGAGACGTACGACAGCGTGATGGTCCGGCGCGACCTGGAGGCCGATGGCGGGTTCGCCGAGTTCTTCCGGCGACCCGGCGAGGGAGCGAGTGGGCCGCCGACGGCTCGGGAGCGGGACGCCGAGACCGTGGCGAGCGCGGCCGCCCGGGCCGGCGAGCGCGGCCTGACCGACCGGATGGGGCAGCTGGCGAGCCGGCGCGTGGGTGGGGTTGGCGCCGGGAGGCAGCGCGGCCATGGTGGCAACGGGAGCGGGAGCGGTGACCCGGGTGACCCGGGCGACCCGGGCGGGAGCGGTGACCCGGGTGACCCGAGCGGGAGCGGTGACCCGGGCGGGCCGGCGGCGCCGCCTGCCGCCCCTTCGACGGTTCGATATCGTCCCCATCGTTACCGCGAGCGTGAGGATGAGCTCAAGCTCGACCCGGCGGCTCCAGCGACCATCTCGATGGCGGCCTTATCGCGGATCGAGGCCGTTCCCATGCATGGGAGCGATGCGCAGGCGGATAGGGAGGACCAAGCGACTGAGGCCAGATCGCTATCGACAGACGTTGTGCGTGCGGCAGCGATGGGAGACATATCGGGAGGCCCAGGCCGCCCGGACCGCGGATCAGGGACCTGGCTGGGCGCCGCGGGATCGAGGCCGTCCATCAGGGCCGGATCTTCGAGCGACGACGAGGGTGGGCCGGGTGACACACCGGCGAGTGTGGCCTGGCTGCGGGCGGGGCGAGGGACGGGGACGGCGCCCACGATCGATCCCGAGAGCGGGGTCGTGACCCCCCCGGAGCGACGGGCCGATCGGCTCGGGCGGCCGGACCGCTGGGACCCGGCACCCGCACGGGACGGGGGACCCGCCCCGACGTCGTCGGAGCCGCCGCTGCCGCCGGAGCCGCCGGAGCCGCCGGAGCCGCCGCCGCCGGAGCCGCCGCCGGAGCCGCCGCCGCCGCAGCCCATCGGCGGCAGTACCCGCGGGATGTCCGACTGGGAGCGCTGGCTGGAGTTCTGCGCTCGGATCGATGGGTTCCCCCGCCATCTGAGCATCCATTCGGGCGGGATGCTCGTGACCGCCGCGCCGCTCATCGATATCGCGCCGCTGGAGCGCGCGACGATGGCCGATCGGGTCGTCGTCCAATACGACAAGCGCGACGTCGAGACACTCAAGCTCATCAAGCTGGACCTGCTGGGCCTCGGGATGCTGGCCGCGATCGACGAGACGGTTCGGCGGATCGAGCACGACTGCGCCGTCTGCCTCGACCTCGACCGGATTCCCGAGGACATCCCCGAAGTCTTCGCGATGCTCCAGGCGGCCGACACGGTGGGCGTCTTCCAGGTGGAGAGCCGGGCCCAGATGCAGACGCTGCCGAAGTCGCGGCCGGCCAACCTCGACGACCTGGTGGTCGAGGTGGCGATCATCCGGCCCGGCCCCATCCAGGGCAACGCGGTCCATCCGTATCTCCGCCGGAAGCAGGGCCTCGAGCCGGTCGCGTACCTCCATCCCAGCCTCGAGCCGGTGCTCAGGGACAGCCTCGGCGTGATCCTCTACCAGGAGCAGGTCATGCGGATCGCGATCGAGGTGGCCGGCTTCACCCCGGCCGATTCGGACGGCTTCCGGCGGGCGATGGGGACCTGGCGATCGACCCGCGAGATGGAGAAGCTCCACCGCCAGTTCGTCGACGGCTGCCTGCGCCAGCCGGGCATGATCGACGAGATGGCCGAGGAGCTGTTCCGCCAGGTCTCGGCGTTCGCGAGCTTCGGGTTCGCCAAGAGCCACGCGGCGGCGTTCGCTCGGACGGCCTACGAATCGGCGTTCCTCAAGCTGTTCTACCCGGCCCAGTTCCTGGTGGGGCTGATCAACGCCCAGCCGATGGGCTTCTACCCGGTGGAGGTGCTGATCAACGACGCGAAGCGCCACGGAGTGGCGGTCCTGCCGGTCGATGTCAACGCCTCGGCGTATGCGACGACGACCGAATGGGCCGGCCGGCCCGGCTGGGCGCTGGCCGGGCCGGCCGGGGACGACGGCAGCCACGACGACGATCCGGGCGAGGCACTCCCCGCCGACGCGGGGATCGCGGGGCGGCCGCGGCCGGTTCGCTCGAAGTCCTGCTACATCCCCGGCGCCGAGGCGCGCGACCGGTGGATGGCGGAGAGCGCGATGGGCTGGGGAGTGCGCCTGGGTCTCGGCCTCGTCAAGGGGATCGGCGAGGAGCACGAAGCGCGGCTGGACGAGGAACGGGTCCGCGGGCCGTACGGGAGCCTGGCCGAGATCGTGGAGCGGACCAGCTTGCCCGAGGAGGTCGTCGAGCGGCTCATCCGGGTGGGCGCGCTCGATTCGCTCGGCCGGCCACGGCGCGAACTGCTCTGGCAGCTTCGCGAGGTCGCGGGGGCGACGCGTGGCCGGGTGGACGGCCGCCAGGTCCGGGTGCGCGGGGCCGCGCGTGGGCGTGCGGCGGGGCGGCCGATGGACCTTCGCCTCCCGCCCACGGAGGCGCCGGCGCTCCCGCCGATCTCCGAGCTGGAGCGGCTGGGCGACAGCTACGCCGTGGTCGGGTTCGATGCCAGGAGGCAGGTCATCGGGTTGTTCCGACCTGCCCTCAACCGGCTCGGGGCGCTCACGAACGCCGCGCTGTCAGAGCGCCCGAGCGGGCGGATCCGGATCGGCGGGCTGGTCGTGACCCGCCAGCACCCGATGACCGCGAAGGGCACGGTCTTCCTGGCCCTCGAGGACGAGACCGGGATGGTCAACGTGACCCTCTGGCCCGCGACGTGGGAGCGGCTGCGCAGCGTGGTTCGCCGCCACGCGCTCCTCGTCGTGGACGGCGAACTGCAGCGCGAGGGACCCGTGGTCAATGTCGTCGCTCGTGAGGTGCGTCCGCTGACGGAACTGGCTGCGACGGTCGGCGGCCCCGATCGGGCCGAGGGCGTCCGCCAGCTCGGACATGCCGGGATGCGCCGGCTCGGCTAGCGGCGGCGCGAGCTCGTCCGGGAGGCCTTGCCAGGCTGCGGTCGGCGATTTCGATTCGGATTGGTCAGCATGAGGAACCGCCGATACCAGGCGGCCGCGCCGCCGAACACGACACCGGCCGACGGTGAGAGCAGGAACGCCACGACGGCCAGCTCGGAGGCCTGACTCGCCGGCAGGGCGCCGAACTTGCCCGAGAGCATCATCACGGTGAGTGTGGTCGCGGCAACGATGCCCGCGATCAAGCCGGTCAACCAGCCCGCCCGCGGCGCCAGGAAGCCCGCGAGGAACACCGCCCCGACGGGCGGCGTGGCGACGAAGTACTGGAACAGGAACGTCGCGATGATCTGCTCGATCGGCACCTGGACCGTCCCCGGGGTTGCCGGGGTGGGCGAACCGGATGGCCCGATCGCAAGGAACAGGACCGCCGTGCCGACGGTGAACGCGATCGGGACGAAGACCGACCGATGGACGATCAACCGGGGCAGCGCCGCAAGGTCCTCGCGAATGTTCAGGGGGCGGAACGACTCACGAAAGGCGGCGCGAATCCCCGGGCGCTGTGGGGCCGTCGAACGGCTGCTGGCCGCCGTGGATCGCTCATCGGCCTGACCGGCTGCGTCGACTTCGGCGCCGGTCCTGGCTGCCTCCCGATTGCGGCGGCGCGCCTCGGCGCGATCGGTTCGTTTGGCGCGGGCCACGGTTCCTCCTGTCCTGACGGGCCGGATCCTGGGTCACGGCTCCGCCCTGCCGCCCCCGCATCCTACGCGAAACGGCCGCCGTGAAGCCGGCACATCCCCGCAGCGATCCGGACACGCCGTGGATACGCCGTGGATACGCCGGCGTTGAGTCTCGCCCGATACAACGGACCGGCCCATCCGCCAGGGGCATCAGGCCGCCTGCCGCGGAGGTCGAAACATGGAGCGCGCTCGAAGCGCGGCACTTGCCGCGCTGGTCCTCGTCCTGGGGTTCGGGACCGGGGTTCTTGCCGGAGTGTCGGCCGAGGCGCCGACGCCCCAGCCGCTGGTTGCCGTCGTCACCTGGCCCGTGTCGAGCCTCGTGATCTCCGAGATTCAGACGGGCGGCGCGTCGGCGTCCGACGAATTTGTCGAAATCGCCAACCAGGGAGCCGCGACGGTCGACCTGGTCGGTCTCGAGCTGGCCTACGTCACCTCGACCGGAGGCACCGTGACCCGCAAGGCGACCTGGCCTGCGCCAACGGCCCTTGAGCCTGGGCGGCGATTCCTGATCGCAAACAGCCTGGGGGTTCACGCATCCGTTGCCGATGCGACGTACTCCGGCGGGTTCGCGGCTACCGGTGGGGCACTCGTGCTCCGGCCGATCGGTGGCGCCCCCATCGACGCCGTGGGCTGGGGCGATGCCACGAACCCGTTCGTGGAAGGGGCCGCGGCGATCGCACCGCCTGCCCGGTCCAGCATCGAGCGCCGCCCCGGCGGTTCAGACGGCAATGGCATCGACACGAACGACAATGCAGTGGATTTCGCGATCTCGACGCCGTCACCGCAGGGCCTCGCCGCGCCTCCGATCCCTGCGCCGGGCGCCTCGCCCACGCCCTCGCCCACGCCCTCGCCCAGCCCGTTCCCGACCCCATCGGTCACCTCGACGCCGAGCGCCGCGCCCTCGCCGACTGCGCAACCGACGTGGAGTCCGGACCCGACGTCGAGCCCATGGCCCACGTCGAGCCCATCACCGGAACCCTCGTCGAGTGTGACGCCCGGTCCGTCGGCAAGCCCGAGCCCGGAGACGACCGCGAGCCCAGGGCCGGGCCCGCAGCCATCGCCGAGTGAAACCCCCGTGCCGAGCCCCGGTCCAACCCCGTCGCCGACGACCATCCCCAGTCCGTCGCCGACACCGGACCCAACCGACACGCCGTCGCCGACACCGGACCCAACCGACACGCCGTCGCCGACGGGTTCTCCATCGCCTTCTCCGTCGCCATCGCTCGGGCCGCCGCCGTCACCGTCACCATCTCCGGCGGCCATGCCGATCGCGGAGGCCCGAGCACTGCCGAACGGCACGGCTGCAACCATCGTCGGGGTCCTCACCACAGCCCTTGACGCCCTGGAGGACGGGCGATCCGCCTTCGTCGAGGACGCAACCGGGGGCATCGCCCTCTATCTCAGCGAGACGGCGACCGAGGGCTGGCCGGCCGGCACCCTTGTCCGGGCCGCCGGCACGATCGACGACCGGTACGCGCAGCGCACGCTGCGGGTTGCGCTGGCCGACGTCGTCGCCCTCGGGAGCACGGTCCTGCCCGATCCCATCGCACGTGCGACCGGTGAGCTTGGCGAGGCGGGCGAGGGCCGGCGGACGCGCGTCGCCGGCGTCACGGTCGGTGCCTCCACGAGCTATGCGGACGGCACCGGTGTACTGATCGACGACGGCACCGGGCCGGCGCGCGCGATCATCCTGCCGGTCGCCCTCGGGGGACGCCTGATTCCGTCCGGCGCGCGCGTCGACGCGATTGGCCCACTCGGCCAGCGCGACTCCAGCGGGACCGAAACCGCCGGGTATCGGCTCTACGTCGCGCGCCCCGACGACCTGGTCGTGGAGGCGCCATCACCATCACCAAGCCCGTCCGCGACGCCGGGTCCGACGAGCGCGCCCACGCCGTCGCCGAGTTCCTCGGCGACATCCGCCCCGACACCCGCCCCGACAGCTGCTCCGACACCTGTCCCGACGGTGACCCCGGCACCGACGGCGACGCCGATCAGCATTGCCATCGCGCGGACCCTTCCCATCGGGAACGCCGTCACCGTCCTCGGTGTGGTGCTCGCCGAACCCGGTCGTCTGGGTCTCCCGCCGTTGTCGGTGATCGCGGACGACACGGGCGTGGGGATCGTCATTCGGCTGGCCGACGGCATGACGGGACCCCCGCGCGGGACGCGCGTCATCGTGACGGGCCGGCTCGCGGACCCGTACGGCCAGCTCGAGCTTCGGCTCTCGACCGGCGGGCTGGGCGTCCTCGGCACCGCCACGTTGCCCGACCCGTTCGAGGTGACGGCGGTTGATCTCGGCGAGCGGACGGAGGGGCGGCTCGTCGCCATTGACGGCGTCGTTGTGGCCGCACCGACGCGGGCCACGAGCGGCGACCTGTCGATCGCGCTGGACGACGACAGCGGCGCCCGGTTCCGGGTGATGGCCGATGCTTCGGCCGGGATCGATCCTGCGCGCCTCCCCGCGGGTGCCCGGGTTCGGGTGACGGGCGTCGTCGGGCAGCGAGCGTCCCGCAAGGATGCCCTCGATGGATACCGGATCTGGGTCCGCGACTCCCGCGACGTCGTGGCCCTGGACGGCGTGCCGGCGCAGGGCACGTCGGCGGGGCCGGGGGACGGCGCTTCCGGCGACGGAGCCGGCGCGGACGGAGTTCCGACCATCGCGATTGTCGAAGCGCTCCGCCGAGGCGAGGGGGAGGCGACCCTCCGGGGCGTGGTCACGATCGGGCCGCTGCTCCTCGATGCAACCGGCCGCCGGATCGTCATCGACGACGGGACGGCCGCGATCGAAGTCCTCCTGCCGGCGTCCGAGCCGGCGCCCCGGATCGGGTCGCTGGTTCGTGCCGGCGGCGAGCTGGGCCTCGCCTACGGCGCCCCGCGACTGCGGGCCACGACGCTGGCCGTGCTCGGAGTTGGCGCGGCCCCGGCACCGCTGGCGCTGACCGGGGCGCCGACCGCGGCCGTCGAATGGCGCGTCGTCCGAGCCAGCGGCACGATCCTCGAGGTCGTCCGTCTCGGCGACCGATGGCGTGCGGAATTGCTCGTCAACGGCGTCCGCGTCGCCGTGGTCGGCCAGGCCGGTTCAGGGATCCCGTCGACCGCGCTCGTGAAGGGTCGTCGGGCCACGATCGTGGGGATCGTACGGCGGCCCTACCCGACGGCCACCGACCGTCGGTTTGCCATCGTTCCGCGACTCTCCACCGATGTTGCGCTCGGGCCCGGCGAGCCCGGCTCGACTTCAGCCGGTTCGGCCGGGCGCTCGGCCGTCAGCCGCGGTATCACCGCCTCACGCGGTGGCAACGCGGGCCGTTCAGCGGTGGACGCACCGCCCGCCGTCCCGGTCGTCGATCTCGGCGGGCTGTCCGACTGGATGGATCGCCTCGTCCGGGTGGGCGGCATCGTGGTTCGCTCGACTGACGGTCTGGTGGACATCGACGACGGAACGGCGGTGGCGACGATCCGCCTCGAGGGTGCTGCCCGGGAGCTCGCCGGCTTCCTCGAGCGCGGTGACGCGATCAACGTCGTGGGGACCGTCGTGCCCCTCGGAGATGGGAAACTCGGCATCAGCGTCGACGATCCCGGCGGCGTCGCGCGGATCGGTTCGCTGGGTCAGCCCGTCGCGCTTGCGTCGGGCACCGGAGCAGACACCCGCGGCGGCGGCGCCCACACCGCTGCCGGTGCGGATCACAACGAAACCCCAGGCGATGCGCGGCCGCTGAGCCTCGCCGCGGCGCTTGGGCTGGCTCCCGATGGCGCGCTCGGGGTCGCCGGCGCCGTGCTGATCACCCTCCTGTCGCTGGGGGTGGCCCTCGTCCGGCGAGAAGTTGCTCGCCGGCGCCTGGCCGTGCGCGTCGCGGCTCGCCTCGCCGCAGTCGCCGACATGCCGGGTCGCGTGCCGTGAGCGGGGCCCGCGCAACGGCCCCGCCTCGAGGATCGCGGCCCCACTCCAGGCGTCGTGCGGGCTCTCGTGCAAGGTCTCCGTGCGGGCCCCGATCCCGCGCCCCCGTTCGACTCGTGCGTGGCCGTGCTTGACGCTCACGAGAGGGCGGGGCTATCCTCGGCCGAGTTTCGCGCCAGCGAAGCACGCACGATGAGCGAGGGAAGAGGTCTTGCCGAACGCGGACCACCGCGTCGCACTCCCTGTCGGAGACCGGCAGTACCACATCGATCTCGGTCCAGGCGAACTGGCCGAGTACATCCTCCTCCCCGGTGACCCCGATCGAACCGCCCGGATTGGCGCACGCCTCGAATCCATCGAGGTGGAGCGTCGGCACCGGGAGTTCTCGACGATCACCGGGACGTATCGCGGCGAGCGAGTGTCGATTGTTTCCACGGGGATCGGCACGGACAACGTCGAGATCGTGATTGCGGAGATCCTGGCGATCACGGAACGGCCGACGTTCATCCGGGTCGGCTCCTGCGGTGGTCTCCAACCGGAGATGGCCGCCGGGGACCTCGTCATCTCGACCGGTGCGGTCCGGCTCGAGGCGACGACGAGCTTCTACGTCAGTGACGGGTATCCCGCGGTGGCCGACTACGAGGCGGTCGCGGCGCTCGTCGAGGCGGCGGCTCGGCTCGGGCATCGGTATCACGTTGGGGTGACGGCGACGGCTCCGGGGTTCTTCGGTGCGCAAGGGCGCCCCATCCCGCAGCTTCCCATCCGCTACCCTGACCTCGCCGAAGACATGGCTCGCCAGCGGGTCATGAACTTCGAGATGGAGGCTTCGGCGGTTTTCGTCCTGGCCGGCCTGGCCGGGAGTCGAGCGGGAGTCGTCTGCGCGGTCTACGCGCAACGCTTCACGGGAGACTTCCCGACGGGGGAGGTCATGGCCGCCGCAGAGGCAGGATGCGTGGAGACGGGGCTTGAAAGCCTCCTGATTCTCGCCGAAATGGACCGCCAGAAGCGGAGGGCAGGGACGGATCGCTGGCGACCGTCGCTGTGGACGTGAACGCACGCGAATCTCGCGGACACGGGACATGGGTTCTCGTGACGCCCCGGTAGGACGAGGAGGAGTTCGAATGGCTCAGGCCTATTGCGTCAAGGACAAGATGAAGGTCGAAGTCGTGAATCCCCAGCAGGTCACGATGAAGAACGGGAAGCCCGCGCTCAAGGGCACCTGTCCCAAGTGCGGCAACACGGTCTTCAAGATCGGCGGCTGACTCGACCAGGAGTCGAATCGACGAGGCCCCCGCCGGGAACGGCGGGGGCCTCGTCATGTTCGGCGTCGAGACGTCATGTTCGGCGTCGCTGAGTGCCTTTGCTAGAATGGGTGCCAGCCCTGCGACACCCGGCTCCACGTTCCGGATCGCGCGTCGTCCCGGCTCCGACCACGTCAACGAACTCGCCGCGCCGGAGCGTGGCCGCCGCCCAGGAGGTTCAGCCATGGCAGTCCGCGTTGGAATCAACGGTTTCGGCCGGATCGGTCGACAGTCGCTCAAGGCCCTCATCGAGCGGACGCCCGATGTCGAGGTGGTGGCCGTCAACGACCTGGTCGACACGAAGCTGAACGCGTTGCTGTTCAAGCACGACTCGACCTACGGCGCCTATCCCGGCACGGTGGACCACACCGACGATGCGCTCATCATCGATGGCCGCGAGATCAAGGTGCTCAAGGAGCGCGATCCGGCGGCCCTGCCGTGGGGCGAGCTCGGTGTCGACATCGTGCTCGAGTCCACCGGGATCTTCACCGACGCCACGAAGGCGCGGGCGCATATCGACGCCGGAGCGCGGAAGGTCATCATCAGCGCCCCCGCCAGGAACGAGGACATCACGATCGTCCTCGGCGTGAACGAGGATCGCTACGACCCGGCTGCCCACCACATCATCAGCAACGCCAGCTGCACGACAAATTGCCTGGCGCCGGCCGCCAAGGTCGTCCACGACCTGCTGACGATCGAGCGTGGCCTGATGAACACGATCCACTCATACACGAACGACCAGCGGATCCTCGATGTCGCCCACTCCGATCCGCGCCGGGCGCGGGCCGCGGGCCAGAACATCATCCCGACCACGACCGGCGCCGCCAGGGCGCTGGCGCTCGTGATCCCGGATCTCAAGGGCAAGTTCGACGGCTTCAGCCTGCGGGTCCCGACGCCCACCGTGAGCGTGGTCGACTTCACGGCCGAGGTCTCCCGACCCACGACGGTCGATGAGATCAATGCCGCCTTCCGCACGGCCGCCGCCGGCCCGCTCGACGGGATCCTCGGCGTGTCCGACGAGCCGCTCGTCTCGTCCGACTTCCGCGGCGACAGCCGCTCGTCGATCATCGACAGCGCGAGCACGATGGTGATCGGCGGAACGATGGTCAAGGTCATCAGCTGGTACGACAACGAGTGGGGCTACAGCTGCCGCGTCGCCGATCTGATCGGTCACGTCGCGGCCCGCCTGCCGGCCGCCACGCCTGCCTGATCGCACGCACCACACACGGGACAACCCATGGACAAACGCACCATCCGCGAAGCCGACATTGCCGGCAAACGCATCTTCGTCAGGGTCGATTTCAACGTTCCTCTCATGGACGGTCGAGTCACCGACGATTCCCGCATCCGGGCGGCCATCCCGACCATCCGCCATCTCCTGCTCGGAGGCGCCAGCGTCGTCCTGGCCAGCCACCTGGGCCGGCCCAACGGCAAGGTCCAGGACGGCCTGCGGCTGCGGCCCGTGGGCGAACGGTTGACACAGCTCATCGGCCGCAACGTCCCGGTGACGGGGTCCGCCCTGGGGGTCGGGACCGAGGACGCCGTGAAGCGCCTTCGGCCCGGTGAACTGCTGCTCCTCGAGAACCTGCGCTTCCATCCCGAGGAGGAGGCCAACGATCCGGAGTTCGCGAGGCAACTCGCCGCCTACGCCGACATCTACGTCAACGATGCGTTCGGGACGGCCCATCGAGCCCATGCCTCGACCGTGGGCATTGCCGAACTCCTGCCGGCCTACGCAGGCCTGCTCATGGAGCGTGAGATCACCGTCCTCTCGAGCCTCCTCGAATCGCCGGAGCATCCCTTCGCCGCGATCGTCGGCGGGGCCAAGGTGTCGGGCAAGCTCGATGTCCTGACGAACCTGCTGACCAAGGTCGACGTGCTGGTCCTCGGCGGAGGGATGGCCAACACGTTCCTCCTGGCGGAGGGCAAGGCGGTCGGCAAGAGCCTGGCCGAGCACGACATGGTCGACGAGGCACGGCGAGTGCTGGCCGACGCGAAGAAGCGCGGCGTCGAGGTGGTCCTGCCGGTCGACGTGGTCGTCGCCAAGGAGGTCACCCGCGGAACCGAGTACAAGACGATTCCGGCGGACAAGATCCCCGCGTCGTGGCACATCGCCGATGTCGGGAAGGCGACCGTGGACCGGATCGAGGCGGCCCTGGCCGATGCCCGCACCGTGTTCTGGAACGGCCCACTCGGCGTCTTCGAGATCCCGTCGTTTGCTCACGGGACCATCGAGATCGCCCGGTTCCTGGCAGCGCGTGCCGATGCCGGAGCCACCGTTGTCGTCGGCGGTGGCGACTCCGTGGCGGCGATCGCCCAGCAGGGACTCGCCTCGAAGATGACCCACATTTCCACCGGCGGCGGGGCGTCGCTCGAGTTCCTCGAGGGGCGCACGCTCCCGGGGGTCGACGTGTTGCCGGACCAGGCACCGGTCAAGGTTGCCGCAAAGCCCAGGACGCGCGCCAGGGCATGAGCCAGATCGAGGCGGTCGACGCGCGCGAGATTCTCGATTCGCGCGGCAATCCCACCGTCGAGGTGGACGTCCTGCTCGTGGACGGTTCGGTCGGCCGGGCGGCGGTCCCATCGGGCGCATCGACGGGTGCTCACGAGGCCGTCGAGTTGCGCGATGGTGATGCTGCCCGCTACGGCGGCAAGGGTGTCCGGGTTGCCGTCGCGAACGTGGTGGACGTGATCGGTCCGGAGATCGTCGGGCTGGAGGCCTCGGATCAGGCGGGCCTCGATGCGGTTCTGATCGATCTTGACGGGACGCCGAACAAGGGCCGGCTCGGCGCGAACGCCTTGCTCGGTGTGTCGCTCGCGTGCGCGCACGCGGCCGCTGCGGCGGCGGACCTGCCGCTGTACCGCTATCTCGGGGGGGCCGGAGCCCGGACGCTGCCCGTCCCGATGTTCAACATCCTCAACGGCGGACGCCACGCCCACGACTCGACCGATTTCCAGGAATTCATGGTCATGCCCGTGGGAGCGGACTCATTCTCCGAGGGACTCCGGGCCGGCGCGGAGATCTTCGCGGCGCTGCGAACGATCCTCCACGACGACGGTCATGCCACCGGCCAGGGCGACGAGGGCGGATTCGCGCCGTCGCTGCCGTCCAACCAGGCTGCGGTCGAGGTCATCCTTCGAGCGATCGAGCGGGCCGGCTACCGGCCCGGCGAGGACGTTGCGATCGCGCTCGACCCGGCCACGACCGAACTCGTGGAGTCGGGAACCGGCACCGAAGCGACCCCGACCCGGTACGTCCTCGCGCGCGAGGGCCGGACACTCGACTCCGGCGAACTCATCGACCTGTGGGCCGATTGGTGCAGCCGCTATCCGATCGTGTCGATCGAAGATGGGTTGGCCGAGGACGATTGGACCGGCTGGACCGCCCTCATGGAACGACTCGGCGATCGCGTCCAGCTCGTCGGCGACGACCTGTTGGTCACGAACAGCGAGCGGATCCAGCGTGGCATCGACGCCAAGGCGGCAAACGCCGTTCTCATCAAGCTGAACCAGATCGGGACGCTGACCGAAACCATCGAGGCCATCGATCTTGCCCGTCGCGCCGGATGGAGGGCGGTCGTGTCGCATCGATCGGGGGAGACCGAGGACACGACGATCGCGGACCTCGTGGTCGCGATGGGCACCGGACAGATCAAGACGGGCGCTCCGTCGCGATCCGAGCGCGTGGCCAAGTACAACCGACTGCTCCGGATCGAGGGTGAGCTCGGTGACGGTGCACGCTACCCTGGCCGCGCCGCCCTGGCCGCCGGCGACTCACCGGCGTGACTCAGCCCACATGAACCGGGTCATCGATCGCGGGGCGGTGGTCGCCGCCTACGTCGGCATGGGCATGGCCCTCGTCATCGGGGTCAGCTTCCTGCTGGTGATCCCGATCGAACCGATCTTCTGGATCGCGGCGCTGCCGGCCGGTCTGCTGATCGGCTACTACGCGGACCAGCGCTCCGATCGCCGGGCCGGACCGTGGCCGCGGATCGTGGTCAACGGGCTGTTCGCCGGGGCCGTGACCGGTCTGACGATGGCCGTCCTCCTCCTCGGCGTGAAGGCGCTGTTCTTCGCGGCCGACGATGGGTATCGCGATCCCGGGCTCGGCGGGCCGATCGTGTGCGACATGGGCGCCGACTGCGTCTACCAGCGCTACCGGGAGGGCCAGGATGCGGCACTGGTGGATGCCGGCGTGACCGACGCGACGAGCTTCTCGGCGTTCTACTGGGGCCAGCAGTGGGCGTCGGCGCGACTCGTGTTGATCGTGACGATCGTCGGTGGCCTGGGCGGGGCGCTGCTGTACGGCGTCGCGCGGCCCCGATCGCCGGGCGCGCCGCGGGAGCCCTCTCCGGCTGCCTGAGGTTCCGGCTGCCTGAGGCAGCCCGGGTCCCGGCGGACCCGACTCGGCGAACTACTCGGCGGGGGTGGCCTTGCGAGTGGACTTGCGCGCCGTGGCCTTCGGGGCTGCCTTCGCCTCGCTTGCCTTCGCCGACGACTTCGCCGGCGTCCTGGCCCTTGCCGCGGCCTTCGCGCCGGCGGCCTTCGTACCGCCGGCCCTTGCCGCGGCCTTCGCCGACGACTTGGCGGGCGTCGCCTTTGCGCTCGCGGCTTCAGCGCCTGCCTTGGCGGCAGCCGCTTCGGCTCGCGCCGACTTGCTCAATGCCGCGCGGGCCTTGCCGGCGGCCGTCTGGGCGCCCTTGGCCTTGTCCGCCTTGCCGGCGGCGATCCGCGCCTTGGCCGCCTTGACGGCAGCGGTCTTGCCCGTGGTCTTTGTCACGTGTGTGGACGGGACGTGGCTGCCAGCGAGCGCGGCGTTGACCTTGAGGACCAGTCGGGACTTGCGGCGCGCGGCGGCGTTCGGATGAATGGCTCCCGCCTTTGCCGCGCGATCAAGGGCGCTCAGCGCCTCGCGCAGGGCGACGGTCGGCTCGACCGAATCCGTCGGCTGCGTCGCCGCGGCGACGGCCTTGGCGACGAGGGTCTTCGCGGTGCTCCGCCGCGGGCCCAGCACCGCGTGCCGGCGCTCGGCCTGGCGGACGCGCTTGAGCCCTGAGGGTGTTCGAGCACCCGTCCAGGTGCGGGGCGTCTTGGCCAAGGTGGCAACCTCGAGTGTGGGTGGGATGGTCTGGGCGCAGCGGCGCGCTGTGATGCGCCGGGCGCGGACGGGCATGGTAGCAGAGGCGACCGAATCGGGTCACGGCGATGCTCCGGCCGTCGAGCCGCCACACTGCGCCGATGATTGCGATCCTCGGAGGGACCGGTGCCGCCCTGTGCTGGGCGGTCGCCGTGCTCACGACGTCGCGCGCAGCGCGGCTGATCGGGCCCTGGTCGACGCTGGCGGCCGTGATGGCGATCGGGCTGGTCGTGACGGTTCCGGCCATGCTCATCTCCAGCGGGCCGGTGAGCATCGGCACCCGTGAGTTGACGTTGATGGCGGTGATCGGTGCCTCCAACGTCGGTGGGCTCTTCCTCGCCTACACGGCCCTCCGTGGCGGCAACGTGTCGGTCGTCGCGCCGATCCTCTCGACCGAGGGTGCCATCGCCGCGGTCATCGCCGTGATCGCCGGAGAGCACCTGGCGCCGGGTGCCGGCCCGATCCTCGGCGCGATCGTGATCGGGGTGGTGTTCGCGACTCGCGAAGGGACGAACCCCGCGAGCGCCGGGTCCGACGAGGCGACCGCCGAGCCGGTCCTGCCCCACGCTCCACCGATCCGGACGGCCGCCGTCGCCCTGGGAGCCGCCATGGCATTCGGCGTGAACATCTACCTCATCGGCCTCCTCGGCAGCTCGCTGCCGGCGATCTGGACGGCACTCCCGGCGCGGGTGCTGGGGACGGTCGCGGTCGCCGTGCCGCTAGTGGCTCTCGGCAGGTTCCGGATGACCCGGCGGGCGCTGCCTCTCGTGGGCGCCGCCGGTGTGGCGGAAGTCGCCGGCACGGTCTCCCTGGCCTTCGGTGCCCGTGAGAGCATCGCGGTTGCTTCGGTCATGGCCTCGCAGTTCGCGGCAATCGCCGCGATTGCCGCCGTGATCCTGTTCCGCGAGCGGCTGAGCCGCATCCAGGTCCTGGGGATCGCGACGATCGCGGTCGGGGTGGCCCTGTTGAGCATCCTGGGTTCCTGACCGGGTAGTCGGCCGGGCCCGCCGAGGCTCGGCCGCGTCCTCACCGACGGCACCGACGCGAGCCGCCGGGATCGTCGAGTGTTTGATCAGGCACCTACCACCTGAGGTTCCTGTGCCGGCTCGCTGCGTCGCCCGAACTGCACCGTCCATGTTTCCCCGACGGCGTCCGCGATGCGAGCCAACATCCTGATCTCGACCGGATGTCGGCCGGATTCGAGGCGCGCGACGACCGGTTGTGGCGTGCCGACGAGTTCCGCGAGGGCTCGCTGGGTCAGTCCATGACGCTCCCGCAGTGCGACCACCGCCAGCGCCACGTTGGCATACGGAAACTGCTGCTCGAACGCTGCTCGATAGCCAGGCCGGCCCTCGAGCTCCGTTGCGACGTCCCGCCATCTCATCTGCCTACCTCACTGATCCAGCCAGTCCCGCGCCTCGGTCGATAGATGAACCTCCCAGGCGGGAGGACGATCGGACTTCGTCGACGGCATTGATAGCACCTACGCTATCGGATGGCAAGCGATACCTTCGTTTGGCCGCCAGTCGGAACTCGTCGCAGCAGGCATCGCCGCAGGCTACGAACGGGCGCTCACCTGCGACTCACCTCGACGAGCCGACCCCGATGAGGCATGACCGCACCTGAATGGCTCAGGTGTTGCGACGACCGCTGGAACTCAAGTCATCACGGTGGGGCCAAATGGGGTTGTCATTCCCAGGCCATCACGTCACCGAAGTTTCGCCACAGGAATGTCGCGGCCCGACTCCGGCGCGTCTCCCGGGAGCGAGGGGGCCGCAGCACGGCGACGGGGTGGCCGTTGCGCAGGACAACGAAGGTGTCGCCACGGGAGACCCGCGCCAAGCACGCGCCAGCCTGTCGACGGAGGGACCCAGATGAGATGGTCTGTTCCACGACACCGACCGCACACCGGGCCACCGTCGAAATCAACCGAGTTTGGTGCACTAGTTGGTGTAGTCGTCCGGAGGCCCCGCAGCCTGACGTCGCTGGATCGGGGTTCAACCACTCCGATGGTGTGGCCTTACGAACGTCGAGCCCGGCGGCACCGTCAGGCCGTGGCGCCGGGCTATCGCCAGCTGCAGCGCGCTCGCTCGATGGCGTGAGTCCAGCTGCCGAACGTGTCCTCGAACCATGTGTGGAGCGCGCTCGCTTAGGCGAAACAAGCGCATCCGCCGGTCCTGATCCTCGGCAGCCTCTACGGCTCGTCTGGCCCGCCGCGCGATGTCTGCGATTCGCGCCGTCCGCAATGGCATCGATGCATTGTGGGCGCGGTCCGGCTGGTATCGATACTCCCGATCGTCTGGCGACGTGAAACAGGCGAACGTTGCCAGGTAGATAGCGACGAGCCGCGAAATCACGGCTCGGTCGCCTGGTGACAGGCTCAGGACGTGCGTTAGGACTTCGTCTGCGGTTTTGGATTGCCCATCCCCAAACGCGTCGAGAATCATCTCAAGGATGCTGCCCGCGAATGTGCCGTCGGTCTCACCCATCGGACCATCGGACCATTCGAACTCAACCGCGAATGTGTCAGTCCCCGGGAGATGCTCGAACGTGATTGAGGTTGCTTTTCCGATCTTGGTCCGTACTTCGACAAGCTCCGGTCGGAGCAATCTCTGGGAGGCGTCGATCAACGTTGGCGATTCTAGACCCTCCGAGATCAACACCACCCGTGCCTGATCGGGGAAGTAGCGCACTTCGGTCGCGTCGAGTGCGATGACCTGGTTCGCGCGCTCCCACCTACTCAGCACGTGCTTCATTGGGCCCCGGAGATCTCGGACATCCAGACTGCGTATGGTTTGCTCGACGACAAACTCGGCGAGTGGCTCGGGCAAGGCCTCCTCTGCCAGATCGGGGACAGCTTCCGACTGGCGAGTCTCCTCGATCCGAGGTGGCCGGCCGAAACGCGCGAAAACGAGGGCAACGGCGTTGTCAGGCAGCCACTCGCCGCCATCGCGATTGCTTCCCCAGATCCAGCCCCCCTTTCTTTCGACCATGAGGTTGACCGCCATGGCGGCGAAACCGTGGCCCGGCTGACTGGGGCTGGGTAGGTTCATCAGGCCGAGCACCTGGTTCGTCTGTGCAACGCCATCGTCGGCCGTCGCCTTGAGCAGACATCTAGCAACCTCGTCCTCGTCCAACCGCGGCAATCGCCGCCACGTCGTCCATTGGCCCGACCAGGAGACGAAGCCGCGGCGCAATTGCATCTGCTCTTCGAGGTCAGCCTCCAAGAGGTCCACTAGAGCGGGCCCGTCGATCGATGAGCGTAATGGGTCGACGTGCGTCACCGGCCGCGTTCCGGATGGATCAAACATGTATGAGAGCCGTACGTCCTTCCGCGCCCGCAGATACCGGTCGAGTCCAGGCGAAAGTGTCCGATCCCAATCGACCACCAGTCGCCAGTATTCGCTGACGCGCTCGCAGGAAATCACGTCTCCAATGAGGCGCCCAGCCGGTGATTCCCAGGCGATCCGATCACCAGGCCCAAACGCGGCCGACTTGTCGTATGGAAGTACCTCACGATCACCTTCAGAGTCGAGCAGCTGCGTTGCTACAACGCGTGCCGATACTGGCTCCGTCCGTGACTCGAGGATCCGTTCAACGGCCTCGATGAGATCGTGGGCCATCAGGTGCGGCCTTTCAGAGCTCCAAACTGGCATCGCGACCGTAGTGGACAGTCGTGACACCTAGGTTGTCGCACCGTGCAGACGACAGCAGCAAAATCCAAGAGCGCCAGATTCGAACGGCGACTCTCGCGAACCGGGCGGAACCGTCTGATGCGGTCGACAAACCACTGTCGTCGCCTGGTCTCGGAATCCACGTCGAGTCCCAACAGGCGCGAGAAGACCCTCACGACATTTGCGTCGCTGACTAGTTCGTGGACGTCGAACGCCATGACCCGCGTTGCCGCTGCCGCGTAGGGTCCAACACCGGGCAATGCAAGGAGAGATTCCTCATCCTCGGGAACTCTCCCGTCGTGGTCGTCGACGAGTGTCGTGGCCATTAGCTTCAGGTTTCTGGAACGCCACGCCAGGCCCAGTGACGCAGTTGCCGCGCTCAACTCCGTGTCCGATGCCGAAGACAGACTCACCGCATCAGGCCACCGCCGCGTGATGCTGGGCCAGACAATGCTCACGGCGTCAGCCCGGGTGCGCTGGAGCAACATCTCCGCGACCAAGATCTGAAACGGGTCGTCTGTGTGCCTCCACGGGAAGTCACGGAGGCAACTCGCCAGCCACCAGCGGAGCCTGTCAAGCCCGGTGAGACACCCGAGTCGAAAGATCAGGCTTGCGGCA